>Ga0187782_10000008_pt1 | contig 120975 bp, 103 predicted proteins | sample 0715_SJ02_MP15_2_FD_132454 | JGI IMG/M metagenome (GOLD analysis project Ga0187782, IMG submission 132454) | Tropical peat soil microbial communities from peatlands in Department of Meta, Colombia - 0715_SJ02_MP15_20_MG | ecosystem: Environmental > Terrestrial > Soil > Wetlands > Peat... | reverse complement strand
GGATTTCGGGGCGAAGGGTGTTGTGCGTCACCTGTACAGAGCCTGACTGAGAATGTATTCCTCGACGCGCGGCGGCACAAGCCCGTGGATTCCCTGCTTTCGCGCAAGCCGCTCGCGCACTTCCGTGGATGAAACGTGGCTGGCGACGGTCGTCAACAAATGCACGGCGGTCTTTCGCAGCGCAATCTTGTGCGGATCGGCGGAGATCGTCCGTCCGAGCTTTTCCGGCGGGATGACGAGGCGCAGCGCGTCCAAACGAAATCCGGGCCGGCTCGCGATGATGAAGTCGCACGCATCGAGCAAAGTTTCGTAATTCTTCCAGGTCGGAAGCTCGAGAAACTGATCCGCGCCCACAATAAAGTAGAGGTGATCCCCGGGATGCTCGCGATGATAGCGGCGGACCGTATCGATCGTGTAGAAGACGTGCGCCGCACTAGCCGTCGGCGCCTCGGCCAGCGAAGGTGCGAAATGAGGATGGTCGGCACAGGCCAGAGCCACCATCGTGTAGCGATGAATGAACGGAGTTAGTTCGCGCTGTGGCTTGTGCGGAGGGTGCGAAGACGGAATGAAGTACATCGCATCGAGATGAAAACGCCGCTGGGCGGCCTGCGCCACGGCCATGTGGCCCACGTGCGGCGGATCGAAAGTCCCGCCGAAAAGCGCCACGGAACGACGATGGCCCCCGCCCGACGGCTTATGCGCGCCGTGCGCTGTCAACGCCCCTCCCGATGGGGAACCGCGGCGTGATTTTCCGCTTCCGGCGCGCCGTGCGGCGGCTGCGCGTTATTTGCTGCGCTTTCGTCAGTCTTCGACGTTTCTACGATAGCCACAGGCTTCGGTAGCCGGTCGAGCATGTTCGCGATTCCGCGAACGAGTTCCGTGACGCCAGCGCCCGTGGCCGAAGAGATCTCGTAGAACTCCAGTCCGCGCTGTGCCGCGAATGCGCGAAGTTTTTCCAGCCGCTCCGGATTTGTCGTGGCATCAAGTTTTGTGGCGACGACGATCATCGGCTTCCGCGCCAGCTCGGCACTGAACGCGGAAAGTTCGCGTTCGATGATTTCGAAATCGCGCACGGGATCGCGGTCGTTCGCGTCGCTGGTGTCCACCAAGTGCGCGATCAGCCGTGTCCGCTCGACATGCTTCAGAAACCGGATTCCGAGGCCGACTCCCTCATGTGCGCCTTCGATCAGTCCGGGCAGGTCGGCGACCACAAACGTGCGGCCCGTGCCCGGCGCCGCGCCCGGATCGGCGGACACAACGCCGAGGTGCGGCTCGAGAGTCGTGAAAGGATACGGGGCGATCTTCGGCCGCGCCGCGGAGATTCGCGAGATCAGAGTCGATTTGCCGGCGTTCGGAAATCCAACCAACCCTACATCCGCCAGCAATTTCAATTCGAGCCGCAAATGATGTTCTTCACCCGGTTCGCCATCTTCGTGTTCGCGCGGCGCTTGATGCCACGGCTTGCGGAACGCAGGATTCCCGTTGCCGCGTCCGCCACGACCGCCGCGGGCCGCGCGGTAGCGTTGGCTCGGCTCCGTGAAATCGAATAGCTGCTCGCCGGTGTCAGAATCGAACACGACCGTTCCGACGGGAACCTTCAGAATCGTGTCAACGCCCGAACGGCCCTGGCAGTTCGAGCCTTCGCCGTGCCGGCCGCGCTCGGCGTGGAATTCGCGGTTGTAGCGGTAGCGAAGCAGCGTGTTGTCGTTCGGATCGGATTCCAGATACACGTCGCCGCCGTGGCCGCCATCGCCGCCCGACGGTCCGCCGCGCGGAACATACTTCTCCCTGCGAAACGCGACACAGCCATTGCCGCCGTCGCCGCCCTTCACCAGGATTTTCGCTTCATCGACAAACATGCAGTCTTTGTTCCGAGAGGGTTCGCAGCCAAAGCATACGCCACAGCGAGGGAGAAAAACAGGAGCGGGCAATGCCCAAGTGGCACGTCATGCAAATGGAATTCTAGTCGGCTGACGGAGCAGGCGCCTGCGGAGCGGCGGGCGCAGCTTCAGCAGCCGGCAGGACGCTGATGAAGCGTCCCTTTCCGCCCTTGTCCTCAAAACGCACAATGCCATCGGCCAGCGCAAACAGCGAGTCATCCTTGGCGCGCCCCACGTTCTTCCCAGCCTTGTAGCGTGTCCCGCGCTGCCGGATGAGGATGCTGCCGCCGGTGACCAGTTGGCCGCCAAACCGCTTGATTCCCAGGCGCTGTCCCTGCGAGTCGCGCCCGTTCGTCGAAGATCCGCCGCCCTTCTTATGTGCCATGACAACCTCTGAAATGAAAAATTGACCTGCGCGATGTGCACTACGCGAGCTGAATATCCACCTCGACCGCCGTAAGGCCCTGTCTGTGGCCGCGCTGAATCTTGTACTGCCCGCATCTCTTGAACTTCAATACCTGAAGCTTCGGCCCGCGCAGGTGCTTGACGATCTTGCCGGTCACCTTGGCCTTCGCGGCATCCGCGCCGCCCAGGATTTTCTTGTCGTCGGTGCGGACGGCGACGACTTCCTCGAAAGTCACCTTCCCGCCGACCTTGCCCTCGAGCCGCTCGATCTCGATCGTCTCGCCCGGGGCCACGCGATACTGTTTTCCTCCACTGCGAATTACGGCGTACATGCTTCCTCCAAGCCTCTTTGACAAACTTTAATTATATGGTCCATAGGCGCCGATCGTCAACGAGCGGATCGCGCTTAGGTGACGGCAGACCAACTGCGCCTCCAGGCGTCTGCCACCGCGCCGTCGGGACTCTTCGCCTTTGTGTCTCCCGGCGGCCCCCCCCCGGGTGCCATCGACTTCGTTGACACACAGCGTAACTTCACGATAGCTTTGCACGCAAGTAACTACCGTGGAACTGAGTGCAGAGATACCTTCGAGACAGCTGTGGGTCCGCAGTCTGGCGGGTCTCCCGCCGGTGGACGCAAGGAGCACCGCATGAATCGCCTGGTTCGGAGCACCATCATCGCCCTCATCCTTCTGCTGTCGATCGCATGCCCGCGCGCTGCAAAAGCCATTGACTGGCAGCCCATCTCGCCGGGCGACCTGGCGCTCAAAGACAACCCGAAACAGCCTGGATCCGACGCCATGATTCTCTATCGAGAGGTCGTCGTTGATGCATCGAAAGCGTCGAGCGACGGCGAGTCGGAAGAGGACTACATGCGGATCAAGGTATTCACGCAGGCGGGCGTGAGCGAAGGTCATGTCAGTATCGAATTCGTCAAGGAAGGTGAGGACGTCCCATACATTACAGGCCGGACAATTCGGCCCGATGGGAGCATCGTGAAATTTGACGGCCAGGTTCTCGAGACCACAATCGAGAAATTCAGCGGCCTGAAAGTGCTTGCCAAGACGTTCACTCTCCCGGACGTCCAGCCCGGGTCCATTATCGAATACATTTACCAGAAGCAGACGAAGCAACACTACGTCAGCGCTCTCAGAGTGTGGGAAGTCTCGCAACCGATCTACACGCGCGAGGCTCACTTCAAGTACATTCCGTACACGGGTTACGGCTCCAGTCTTCGTCCGATGTGCTCGACCTATTTGCTGCCCCCGGATGTTGCGCCGAAAGAACAGGTGGATAACTCCTACACAATGGCCGCGCACGATATCGTTGGCGTGGTGGAAGAACCCCTGATGCCGCCGGAGAGAACCATCCAAGCGCGCGTGTCATTCTATTACCAGATTCCCGATGCTCCCGCGACCACCGATTCGAGCGATCACTATTGGAATTCCTGGGCGAAGAAGTGGAACGGCGATGTGGAACACTTCGTCGACAAGAAGAATGCGCTAAACAGGGAACTCTCCCAGGTTGTCAGCCCCTCGGATCCTCCCGAAACAAAGCTTCGAAAGATTTATGCAGATGTTCTCAAAATTCGGAATCTGCACATGGAGGATTACAAGACCGAAAAGGAGCACAAGGACGAGAATCTCAAAGACAACAATAACGTCGAAGATGTGTTGAACCGAGGATACGCGTATGGCAACCAGGTCAACTATCTCTTCATCGGTTTGGCGCGAGCTGCAGGATTCGACGCAACTGAGGTTCGAATAGCGCAGCGCGACCGCGATCTGTTTCTTCCGAAACGAAACGAGGTCGGTGAATTGACTGCAATGGTCGTGTGGGTCCACGCCGGATCCCAGGACTACTACGTCAATCCCGCGGCGCGCTATTTCCCGTTCGGGATGCTTCCCTGGTACGAGACGGATACGAACGGAATTAAGGTAGGCAAAGACGGGGCCACGATGGTTAGCACTCCGGCGCCCTCATCTTCTGAAGCGACGATTGAGCGAAAGGCTGACCTTGAGATGGCTCCCGACGGCTCTTTGTCTGGCACCCTTCAAGTGGATTTCACGGGTCAGCGAGCCGCTCTATTCCGCACGGACAAAAGAAAAGAAGACGAGACTGGAAGAACAAAAGACCTCGAAGACGAGATTCGCTCATGGCTACCGGCAGGTTCGGAATTCACCATCGCGAAAATCGCGAATTGGGACGACATCGAACAGCCGATCCATATAGAGGGATCGATCAAAGTGCCTTCGTACGCAGTGGGCGCTGCGCAGAGAATGCTCATGCCGCTCGAAGTGTTCCAGATGACCCAGACGCGGGAGTTCGCTTCGGAAAAGCGAACGAATCTCGTTTACTTCCACTATCCGTACGAGGAAAAGGACGACATCAAGGTCCATCTACCACCCACATACAAGGTTGAAAGCTTGCCGCCTTCGCGCAACGTGGATCTGAAAGCTGTTTCGTGCGAAATCACTGCAGAATCCCAGGGAAACAGTGTCGAAATCAAACGCAACCTGGCCGTGCGCGGCCTCGTTTTTTCCAAGGACGAATACGCGACGCTTCGCAGGTTTTTCGGAGTAGTGAAGACGAACGATAGCGCCCAGATGGTGTTTCAGAATGCCACTTCCGCTCAGAAGAATTAATGCCGCAAGTATGATCGTAGCCGCGGCAGCGGCGCTCGCATTCTCGTCGGGTCCGGCGAAGGCAGCGGATTCTGCGCCCGACTGGTTGCGCGCAGCCGCGCAGGAAAAGCTGCCTGACTACGACAAGGAAACCGTCGCCGTCATCCTGCTCGACGAAACGCAAACAACGGTTCGTGACAACGGCGAAATATACACGTTACATCGTGCGGCGGCTCGGCTGCTACGCCCGGAGGGCAAGCGAGAATACGGCGGAATAGCCGTGCCCTTCGACAAAGACGAAAAAGTATCGTACCTCAAGGCCTGGACGATTGAAGCTAACGGGCACGAAATCGCCGTGGGAGACAAGGATGTTATTGAGCATGGATACCTTACCGAACTCGAATACGAAGATGTGAGAGTCAAATCACTGCCGTTTCCGGAAGCAAATCCTGGAAATGTAGTAGGTTTCGAATATCTCGAACGCCAGCGTCCGTATGTCTTTGAGGATCTCTGGGGGTTTCAGGGCAGAGCTCCAGTCGTGACCGCCCGTCTTGAGTTACAGCTTCCTTCGGGCTGGGAATTTACTACGAGTTGGTTCAACTATCCGGAACAGCAACCGCAAACACCCGGTTCGAATCACTACGTTTGGGAAATCAAGAACCTTCCTGGAATCGAAACCGAGCCCGACATGCCTAATTGGAGAGCTGTCGCCGGATGGGCCGGCATCAAGTATTTTCCACGCGATCCGGCGATGCGCGCCAAATCGTCGGGATCCTGGCAGGATGTCGGCCTGTGGTATGACGAACTGAGCAAGTCCCGGCGCGCGGCCTCATCGGATATTCAACAGAAAGTCGCTGAACTGACCGCCGGTGTTTCCGATCCCCTGGCAAAGATTCAGGTGCTCGCGAAATACGTCCAGCAGAACATTCACTATTTCGCTGTGGAAATCGGAATTGGCGGGTGGCAACCTCATCCCGCCGCGGAGGTTTTTGCTCACAAATACGGAGACTGCAAAGACAAGGCTACGCTCCTCAGTGCCATGCTGCATGAGGTTGGGATTGAGTCCTACTATGTGGCAGTCGATCATCGCCGCGGATTCATCCATCCAACCTACCCGTCGGTCTACATGGATCACATGATCCTGGCCATTCGTCTGCCCGATAGTGTCCCGGATGGAACGCTCTACGCGCTCGTGCGTGATCCAAAACTCGGTCGGCTGCTCATCTTCGACCCCACGAGCGAACACACGCCGGTCGGGTACCTCCCATGGCAGCTGCAGAGCAACTACGGCTTGGTCATGGCCCCGGACGGAGGACACCTTATCTCTCTACCGCTGCTGCCGGCAAGCACGAACCGCTTGCTGCGCACCGGTAAATTTACAGTAACGTCCAACGGCGCTCTGATCGGCGACGTACAGGAACTGGAATGGGGAGGCCCCGCGGCGCGCGAGCGCGAGCAGTTTCTCGACGCCGAACCCTCAAAGCGGTCCGAGGTCTTCGACCGCTTCCTCGCGAACTTTCTTGCGAGTTTCACGCTGACTGGTGCTTCGCTCGGAAATCTCGAGAAATACGATGACACTCTCTCGCTCAATTACAAATTCGTCTCGCCCGGCTATGCGAATGCAGCCGGAGATCTTCTATTCCTTCGTCCGCGCGTCGTCGGCGATAAAGATACCGGGATGCTGCGTCTGTTCACCGAACACAAGCCGCGGCAGTATCCGATTGAATTCGACGAAGCGACGCGGCAGGACGACGTATTCGACATCACGGTGCCCGCTGGCTTCGTCATCGACGGCCTCCCGCAGCCGGTGCAGGCCGACTGTGACTATGCCTCGTACAGGAGCGAGACCAAGTTCGCCGATGGCGTCCTGCACTACAAGCGAACCTTCGAGATCAAGGACGTGATGGTTCCGAAGGAAAAGCTGCCCGCCGTGCGCGATTTTCTGCAGCAGGTGGCGGCCGACCAGCAGGCTGCTGCCGTCCTGCGCCGCGCTACGCCGTAACCATTTGCTGTTCGGGCCAACGAGTTCGCTGGCGGCAGGGAGCTTCAGGACTTCCCGGAGAGTCGCTCGCGGACGCGGTCGCTCAGGACCTTTCCGTCGATCGCCTTGCCTTCCAGACGCGCGCGCGCGGCTTTAATCACCGCGCCCATCTGCTTGAGCGAATCCGCTCCCGCCTCGTTGATGGCGGCTTCGATGGCGTGCTGAATCTCGGCGTCGCTGGGAGCGGGCGGCAGGTACTCCTCGATGATGATGATTTCCTTCTCTTCTTTTTCCGCCAAGTCCTTGCGTCCGCCCTCCCGGAACTGATGGGCCGAATCGTGCCGCTGCTTGACGAGCGTTTGCAGCACCTGCAGCGACTCCATGTCGTCGAGCGGGCGTACCTTTTCGATCTCCTTGTTCTTGAGCGCGGACTTGACCATGCGGAGCACGCTGAGCCGCAGTTCGTCCTTCTCTTTCATGGCGGCGGTCAGGTCGTTCTGGATTCGGTCGATGTATCCCATGTTTTCGTATAAGCCCCTCTTCCCAAGTGAAAAAAGAATATCACACGCTTCACCGCTTCCGCGCGGAATTGACACGCCTCCGCGCTCCCGATACCCTTGAACGCCATGAAAATCATCGTTGCAGACAAGATCAGTGAACGCGGAATTGCGCTGCTGCGCGAGACCGGATGGGACGTGACCGCGCCTACGGCGGCTGCTCTGCCGAGCGAACTTGCGAACGCCGACGCGCTCATCGTGCGCAGCGCGACCAAAGTGACCGCAGCGCTGCTGGAAAAAGCTCCTAAACTGCGCGTGATCGGCCGCGCGGGCGTCGGCGTGGACAACGTCGATGTCGACGCGGCCACGCATCGCGGCGTGCTGGTGATGAATACGCCGGGCGGCAACGCGGTCAGCGTGGCGGAGCACACGTTGGCATTGATGCTGGGCCTCGCGCGCGCCGTGCCGCAGGCGAATACTTCGACACAAGCAGGCAAATGGGAGAAATCCGCATTTTCCGGGACCGAGCTGCGCGGGAAAACGATCGGCCTCGTCGGCCTGGGCCGCGTGGGAACGGAAGTGGCGCGGCGCGCTCGTGCGCTCGAGATGAAGGTGCTGGCCTACGATCCATACGTCACGCAGGCGGCGGCGCGCGAACTCGAAGTTGAGCTATTGCCCCTCGAAGAGCTGCTGAAGCAATCGGATGTGGTCTCGCTGCATACGTCTCTCAGCCCCGCCACAGAAAAAATGATCGATGCGGCGGCGATCGCGAAAATGAAAAAGGGCGCGTGGCTCGTCAACTGCGCCCGAGGCGAGCTGATTGACGAAGCCGCTCTCGCCGAGGCGCTGAAGTCGGGGCACCTGAAGGGAGCCGCGCTCGATACGTTCGCGCAGGAGCCGCCGAAAAATTCTCCGCTGATCGGCCTGCCCAACGTGATTGCTACGCCGCACATCGCCGGCTCGACTGCCGAGGCCCAGGAAGAGGTCGGAACGGCGATCGCGCAGCAAGTGCGCGACTATCTCACGGAAGGGGTGATTCGCAACGCTGTCAATATGCCAGCGCTTTCGCCGGACCAGTACCGGCGGCTGCGGCCGTACCTCGAATTGGGTCAGCGGCTCGGGTCGTTTGTCGCCCAGGCGGCGCCGTCACGCAGCATAGGCCGGGTCCGCATCCAGTATGCGGGCGAGCCGGCGGAGATCGGTTCTCATGTGATTCGCAGCGCGGTGCTAGCTGGGCTGCTGAAAGCAGCGTTGGGAGAAGAAATCAATCTCGTGAACGCGCCGCAGGAGGCGGCCGCGCGCGGAATCGTTGTCGAGGAAACGACGCGGCGGCGCGAGCGCGGATTTCCCAACACAATCGAGGTCGGCGTCACGGACGGCGGGCGCGAGTTTTCGCTGGAGGGTACGGTCGGGCAAGACGGCTCGCCGCGCATCGTGTCCTTGGATGGAATGGGACTCGAAGCGCCGCTCGAAGGCACGCTGTTGCTCTCGCGCAATATCGACGTGCCAGGCGTGATCGGGCGTATTGGGACGGCGCTCGGCAGTCTCGGCGTGAATATCGCAACCTTTGCCTTGGGCCGACGCACGTCCACCGGCGGAGGCGAGGCGCTGGCGCTAGTCGGACTTGACGGCGAAGTGAGCCCGTCGATCGTGCAGGAAATTCGCTCGCTGCCGTCGGTCACCGACGCGCGGCTCGTGCATCTTCCCGCCGCGCTGCAGGCTTCGGCAGCTCCGCGATAGAAGCACGGCTTTCGAGACGCCGCACCAAAAGCCACGGTGCTGAATTCGATCCTAAGCCGGCCTGTGGGGCTATTGCGCGGCCGGAGATTTGGCGGTCGAACAGAAGCGGTCGAAGGCGAAGGCCAGATCAGCGGCGATGGCGAAGGCATCGCGGCTCTCGATGTCGCGGCGTTCGAGCATGAAAGCGAGTTTTCCGTCGCGAAACAGAGCGACCGAGGGCGACGACGGCGGATAGCCGGTGATGTAGCTCCGCGCGCGCTCGGTGGCGAGTGCGTCCTGCCCGGCGAACACAGTAAGCAGAACCTCCGGGCGTGCCTTGCCTGAAAGCGCGCGGGCAATCGCCGGGCGCGCCTTGCCGGCCGCGCAACCGCACATCGAGTTGACGACGACCAGCGTCGTTCGCTTTTCATTCTTCAAAGCCGCGTCGACTTCTTCGGGCGTGTGCAGCTCACGAAAACCGATATTCGTCAGTTCCTGCCGCATCGGAGCGATGAATTCTTCAGGGTACATGGACACGTAGTTTCTCCTCGTCGATTCGCTAACGCGAAGACTTTCCCCATGCGAAATATAGCATGTCCCGGGGCGTAGTAGGTTATGAGCGAAGCGCGGCGGGCAGACTCAGAGCCTGGTGCTACGCCTAAACCCAGGCGAGCGACGCCTTTGCGTCGGACCGAGCAGGCGGCTACAATGAGCTAGCGGGCATCTAAAGATTCCGAAACCCTTTAGCTGCAGGCCACTGCTTCGGAGCGGGCACGCGGTCATGCGTCCCAGCAGGACTCGAAGCCAGAAAACCACCACATGAATGTCGAAAAGGTCATCGATAGCGTAGTTGCGCGCTTCATCGGCACGAAGCATGAGCGTGACGTGAAGCGCATCCAGCCGCTGGTCGCGCAGATCAACGTGCTCGAGCCGGAAATGCAGAAGCTCTCCGACGCGGAGATCGGCGCGCGGACGCTCGCGCTCAAAGGCGAAGTCCAGGAGCGGATCAAGGACCTCGAACGCGATGATCCCGATTACAAGGCCAAGCTTCAAAACGCGCTTGAGGTGGCACTCGTGCGGGCGTTCGCGCTGGTGCGCGAAGCGGGACGCCGCACGCTCGGCATGCGTCATTTCGACGTGCAACTCGTCGGCGGCGTAGTCCTGCACGAAGGCAAGATCGCCGAGATGAAGACCGGTGAAGGCAAAACGCTCGTGGCGACGTTGCCGGCTTGCCTGAACGCGCTGGCCGGCCGGGGCGTGCATATCGTCACGGTGAACGATTACCTGGCGCGGCGCGACGCGGAATGGATGTCTCCGATTTACCGCCTGCTCGGGATGACCGTAGGCGTGATCGTCCATGATCTGGATGACGCGCAGCGCCGCGCCGCGTACGCCGCGGACATCACCTACGGTACGAACAACGAATTCGGGTTCGACTATCTGCGCGACAACATGAAGTATGACCTCGCGCAGTGTGTCCAGCGCGGGCACCACTTCGCGATCGTCGACGAAGTGGACTCGATCCTGATCGACGAGGCGCGCACGCCGCTCATCATTTCCGGCCCGGCCGAAGAATCCACAGATAAGTACTACAAGATCGACAAGATCATTCCGAAGCTGATCCTCGAGATCGACTACACGATTGACGAAAAGATGCGCACGGCCACGCTGACCGAAGAAGGGGTGTCCAAGGCCGAGCGGCTGTTGAACCTCGGCAATCTTTACGACCCCTCGAACATGGACATCATTCACCATGTCTATCAGGCGCTGCGCGCGCACACCCTTTTCGAGCGCGATGTGGACTACGTGGTGAAAGACAGCGAGGTCGTGATCGTCGACGAGTTCACCGGGCGCCAGATGCCGGGGCGGCGCTGGTCGGACGGATTGCACCAGGCGGTCGAAGCGAAGGAAGGCGTGAAGATCGAGCGCGAGAATCAGACCCTCGCCACGGTCACGTTCCAGAATTACTTTCGCATGTACAAGAAGCTCTCCGGCATGACCGGCACGGCCGAAACTGAGGCGCCCGAATTCGACAAGATCTACAAGCTCGAGGTCGTGGCGATCCCGACAAACAAGCCTCTGATCCGCCTCGAAAATCCGGACGTGGTCTATCGCACGGAAGCGGAGAAATTCGAAGCCGTCGTAAATGGGATCCTGCAGGAAAATGGTTCGTACGAGGGCGGCGTAAAGCACTATTACGAGAGTGGACAGCCGGTGCTGATCGGCAGCATTTCGATCGAAAAGTCGGAAAAGATCGCCGAATTGCTGAAAAAGTCGGGCATCCCGCATCAGGTGTTGAACGCCAAACAGCACGAGCGCGAAGCGAAGATCATCGCGCAGGCGGGCCGCAAGGGCGCCGTCACCGTCTCGACGAACATGGCCGGCCGCGGAACCGACATTCTGCTTGGCGGAAATCCCGAAGCGATGACGCGCGAGTACTGCCTGAAAAACAAGCTGGCGATGCCGTACGCGCCAGCGGCTTCCGTGATCGGCATGCAGGCGGGCGCGGAAACGCCAGGGCAAGCCGACGCAGCAGCCGCCGATCCGCCGAAGGACGCTGCAGGAGCCAGCGGAAACGGCGCGAGCGGCGCGGCCAACGTGGCGATGGTGCTTTTCCAGCAGGAAGGCAAGATTTTTCAGGTGCCGCTCGAGCAGTGGAAGCCGATCTACGATCAGTTCGCAGACCAGTGCCGCGCCGAGCACGACGAAGTGGTGGCGATGGGCGGGCTGCACATTCTAGGAACGGAGCGTCACGAAGCGCGGCGCATCGATAACCAGCTTCGCGGGCGCGCCGGACGCCAGGGCGATCCGGGATCGTCGCGATTTTTCCTTTCTCTCGAAGACGATCTGCTGCGGATTTTCGGCGGCGAGCGCGTGAAGGGCTTGATGTACATGCTGGGGATGAAAGAAGGCGTCCCGATCGAATCGCGCATGATCAGCAAGCGGATCGAGCACGCGCAGAAAAGCGTCGAGGCGCAGAACTTCGAGGCGCGCAAGCACCTGCTCGAATACGACGACGTGATGAACAAGCAGCGGGAGACGATCTACTCCCTGCGTCGCTCGTTCCTCGAAGGGCGCGACCAGAAGGAGTTTGTGCTGGAACGCGCCGAGGCGATCGCCGACGAGCTGGTGGAGATGTATTGTCCGCGGGAGCAGCATCCGGACCAGTGGAACCTGAAGCAGTTTACGAACGAGGTGCTCAATCAGTTCGGAATCGATCTGAAGGCGGCGGGCATCGACGTCGCGCAGACGAATCACGTCGAGCTCGCCACCGCGCTGCACGAAAAGGTGCACGCGCGATACGGCGAAAAGGAAACGCTCTTCACTCCGCAGACGCTGCGATGGCTCGAACGGCACATCCTGCTCGATATCGTCGATGCGCAATGGAAGGACCACCTTCTTACGCTGGATCACCTGAAAGAGGGCATCGGGCTCCGGGGATACGGACAGAAAGATCCGCTGGTCGAGTTCAAGAAAGAGGCTTTCACGCTCTTCGACGACCTGATGAACCGGATCGACACGGAGGCGGTGCGGTTCCTGTTCCTCATGCAGCCCGCCAAACCGCAAGAAGAAGCCAAGCAGATCGAGCAGCGGCAACAGCGCCAGACGCGCAATCTGCAATTTCAGGCGGGGCCGGCGCAGGCTGAGCCGCCGAAGCCAGTGCGCTCGGGAGCCAGGGTTGGGCGAAACGACCCCTGCCCCTGCGGCTCGGGCAAGAAGTATAAGAAATGCCACGGCGCGGCGGCATGAAGCAGGCTTCTCAGGTTTGATCCGCGAGAATTTCCGTCCTAAGAATTCGGCGACCCTTGCACTCCTAGCTTTCTAGAATCAGACAGTTGCGCCGTTTCCACACCGGGCACAGCGTCGCCAAAACCTTCTTGCTGCTCCCAACAGGCGATGCTCCAATGACAGGCGAGCCATCCGTTGCGTCTTCCGATGGCACAACCTATGGGCGGTATCCGGCGTCACACTCCTGCGGGATGGCGCGACATTCAGCACGGAAGAAAAAACCAAAATAGGAGAACGGGATGAAAAAGTGGGCTTTATTGCTTGGCGTCACGTTGCTGTTCGCGGGAATTGCGGGAGCTCAGGAAAACCCCGCAATGGAGCTTTTCGGCGGCTATTCATACGTGCATTTGACCGTGAGCGGCACGACTTTTTCGACCGATGCAAATGGCGGGAGCGGTTCCGTATCGTTCAACCCCAATAGCTGGCTTGGCTTGGTAGGCGAGTTTGGCGGCTACACTGGCGGCACGAGCAGCATCAACGGCACGATGTACACGTATTTGTTCGGCCCCAAGGTCGCGTATCGGGCGCGCACCTTTACGCCTTTCGTGCAGGCGCTCTTTGGCGGAGCGCATATCACGGCCGGTAGCAAGATCAATGCCGGATCGGAGAACGCCTTCGCGACGGCGATCGGCGGGGGCCTGGACTGGAACGCCACGAAACGTATCGCAGTCCGCGTGGTTCAAGCTGATTACCTGCTGACCGAACTCACCGACGGCTTCAACGACAAGCAGAACAGCCTGCGCATCTCCGCGGGTGTGGTGTTCCGCTTCTAGCAGTTTCGCTTCGATCTGCTCCAACCGATGGGCCGGCGGGAAACCGCCGGCCTTTTTGCTTTCGCGCTGAACCGGATTTCTTTTTTGGGGCACAGCAGTTTCCATTTTAGCGTCGACATGGGAGCTGGGTTTTGCGCTCAAGCTGATACGGACATCGTGGCGGTTCCCGCAGCTTAGTGAATCCTCGGATCGCGCCAGAATCCGTTGCAGGGTGCACGCGCATACGATTCGCGGGCGTTTCCGAGAGATAAATTCACACACAGGTACTTCCGCTCAACTGGAAGAATTGTGATAGGCTCTGCCTCACTTGCCTCGGAAATGATGATTCCCGAGGTCTTGGGGTGCACCATGAACCCGCCAGCCCTGGCAAATTGCCGACGCGGCCCCTGCACGAAGTCGATTCCCGCTGCACTCGCAAGCGAGCAGCTCTGCCTGGATCACTTTCTCGACGAGGCATTTGTGCGAACGAACCACACGTTCGTGCGCTGCCGCGAAGGGCATGCGCTGACGAGCGGCGATCTGGAATGGCTGCTTACCGACGCACTCGCCATCGTGAAGAACCTCGAAGAGGAAGTGGGCGAGCCGGATCCCGACCAACGGGAACGCATGCTCGATCTGCTGTTGATGCTGGCGAACCTGCACGAATACGTGGCGCATCATTCAGTTCGCCTGGACCGACCCGCCTGAAATGAGCGGAGCGCCGATTCCCGCCGCGCCGGAGCGCTTCCTCGCCATACGAAAGCGTTAACAGTCGAGCACGTCCCGTCTTGCATTTCGCTCACGCTGCCTTCAATCTGAAGATGGTTCTCCGGACCACCCAGCATGCCGGACGAAAAGAAACTCGATCCGTTCAAGCCCATACAACCGAATATTCCCGGTGTGGAACCCGGCGCTGCCAAGAGTCCTCCTGCAAAACCGCAGCCGCCACCCGCGCCTGTGGCCGCGCGAGCCGTGCGTGCGCCCGCACCGCCGCCGCAAAGCTCGTCCCCGATTCTGGTCTGGATCGCAGGGGCGGTCGTGGTCCTGTTTATCGTGGGAGGCGCGCTGGCTTTTTGGCTTCGCGCCATGTCGCACAAGGCGAGCCAGCCGGCCGCCGAACCATCGGCCGCGGGCACGTTGCTTCCGGAGGAGCCAGCCAAACCAACGGAGAATTTGCCTGTTGGGCCGGGACCGGTTGCAAACGCGGGCGATTTGCAGAAGACATGGTCAGGCAGGCGTTTTCTCTTCCGCGATCCAGTGACTTCGGAAGCCGTGCCGGCACTGGTCGTGCGCCTGCCGGGGGGAAGTTACTGGGCGTTCTCATTGCGGGAACCCTTCGGCACGTGCGAGCTTGAATACGTCAGCGATCTTGAAAAACTGCGCTCCGACTACAACTATCGCGCCGATCACCCCATGGTCGGCAACCCGTGTAACCACAGCGTCTACGATTTGCTGAAATACGGCACCTCGTCCAACGGCGGGCTCGTGCGCGGCGAAGTGGTGCAGGGCTCGGGCATCCGGCCGCCGATGGCGATCGAGGTGCGCGAGGACGGCCAAAAGATCGTCGCCGTGCGGATGGAGTAAGCAGCAAGGATTACCTGCACGAAGTCCTGTTCGATCTTTCAACCTGTATCCGTTGCTCTTGATTCAATTCGTCCGCGGATTCTGAAAAATGAGCGCCGCTGTCCCGCTTCGATGGAAGTGGGACAGCGGCGTATCCGATGCATCGAGCCCGTTCGGCTAGTCGGTGATCTGCTCGACGCTCCGGGCAACCATCACCGGCGCATTCGTCGATGGATCGATTAGGATGAAACCGACCACGCGCAGCGGGATTGCCTGTACTCCGGTCAACGCGGACAAACCGGTGAGATTGATGAAGTTCGTCGCGTTGGTCGTAACCACCGTGAGCGGGCTGGGCAACAGCACGCCGGCCGTCCAGTCGTCAGTCAGGCTGAAGCTACCGTTGTTCCCGGACTGGATGACGGTGCTGCCGGGCACCCACGATCCAGCCTGTCCCTGGCGGCGGAGGACGACGCGATGAACGGTAAGCGTGGATACCCCGTTGTTAGTGACGAGCAAACCGCCGATGCCCACTGACTGTCCGGGAGCCAATGCCGAATTATTGAACAGCAGTGCGGTAATCGGATTGTTGATGTTCGCGATTTTATACGTCTCGCTGCCGTTCAACGACAAGGTCGTGATCTGGCCGTCCTGAATGCCGTTGATGTCCGGGAGCTCGGCGCGGACAAACAAGTCGGCCTGCGTCGCAGGGCCGGACGGCGGACGGATGCTGGTGAACAAGCCCGCAAGATAGAACTTGTCGTTCGATACGACTTCGATCTCCGACGCATCGATGTCCTTGCTCACGGGATCGAGTTGGCCGGAAACCTCGACGATTGTATCGGTCGTAAACGAGCTGATCGGTATGCTCGGATCGTCGAAAACCGTGCTGCCATTCGTCTGGACCGTCCACTGTCGCCCCTTGGGCCCCTGAATGATGAACGACGAGTCTCCGGTCACTCCCACCACGCCGCCCCGGAAGTCGTCGATCGACACTTCGGAATCGACGGCGTTGAGCAACTGCATTTCGAAGACCGGATTGACGGTTCCGGTGACTTGCCCGTTGCCGTCGGTCTGAAGCGACTTGTGCAGGTCGAACTCCATGCGCAGCCCGACGAGGTCTGCGGCATTGAGCATAAACGGATTCGCGAAATTCACGGTGACGCTAGATTCTGTGAGCGTGCCATTGATCGTGCTGATCGTCGGCGGATTGTTTGCCGTGTTGATGAAACTGATTACCGGACTCGCGATCGTCACCGTCGCGCTCGAATAGGTTCCCGTCGGAACCGCATTCAGGTCCAAGAGTTGGTGAAGACCGCTCAATTGCGCGAAATCGACTACTTGCGGCGTGGTGAGTACCGGCACATTCGTCGTGCCGTTGAACAACGTGACGCCAGAAACCATGATCTGGCAGGAAACAACGCTGGGCAGCGGCGCATCCGTGCCCACTGTGAACACCGAAGCTTGGCTGTCGGTGCCTGGATTCGAAGCGGAAGACGATCCGCCGCAACTCGAGAGACCGAGGGCGGCCAACATCGCAAAGAACACACCCGTAGCTTTCCAATTGCGCATGCCCTTTCTCCTTCTCTGATGACGTATGACTGCTGGGCGCCGAAAACCCCATTCGGACGCTGCAGGTGAAACACAGCGGCGCGGAAAAAGTTGCGGCGCTGCAACCAAAAAAAAGCCGCCGTGGCAGCGGAGAAGCTCTGGCGAATCGATGTTGCGCGCATTTGTCCCGAGGGACAGCACTTAGCCGCGGTCGCGCATCGTAGTAGACTGAGCGCGAAGCCTCGAAGGTAGCCGTTCCAGCCGGCCGAAGTCCGGAGAGAGCAACAGGACCAAAGGAGAAAATGCGATGCGCGAGAGATCGATCCTCTCGGTCGCGGTGTTGGCCGTAGCGTTGGCGACAGGCTGCGCGAAAAAGCAGGACGATACATCGATCGTCACAAACGTCCAATCGCAGATGTTCGCCGATCCGCAATTGAAGGATGCGAGCATCCAGGTCAGCTCAAACAAAGGCGAAGTTACACTGAGCGGAACCGTGTCCAGCGATGCAGCGCACCTCGATGCCTACAAGATTGCGTCTCAAACGCCCGGCGTCACCAAGGTAGACGACCAGATTGTCGTGCAAGCAGCACAGGCCACGTCGCCGACACCGCCTCCAGCGGCAAAGCCCGAGCCGAAGCCCTCACACGAGAAGCATCCAAGGAAAGATCACGCAGCGGAGGAAAATGCAGAGTCGGCGCAGAACGTGCAACCGCCGGCAACCGCAGCCACGCCGGAACCGGCTCCTCCACCCGCTCCGGAGCCAACCGCTGCGCCAGCGCCCGCTCCCCTTCCTCCGCCTCCGCCACCTCCCCGAGAGGTGGAGGTTCCGGCTGGAACAACGATCACCGTTCGCATGATCGACGGCGTGGATTCCTCGGTGAACAATCCCGGCGAAATCTTTCACGCGTCGCTCGAGAATCCGATCGTGCTGGATAACGAAGTGGTAGTGCCCAAGGGAGCGGACGTATACGTTCGGCTCGCGGCAGCGAACTCGGCGGGCAAATTCTCCGGCAAAAGCGAATTGCACCTGGAACTGATCAAGCTCGAATCGCGCGGGCGGTCGTATTCGCTTGTGAGCAGCACGTATTCGCTGAGCGGCAGTTCTCGCGGCAAAGACACGGCCACGAAGGTCGGCGGGGGCGCCGTGCTTGGAGCGATCGTTGGCGCAATCGCGGGTGGAGGAAAAGGCGCGGCGATCGGCGCAACCGTGGGCGGCGCAGGCGGCGGCGTCTATCAGGCCGCCACGCACGGCAAGCAGGTGCGCATTCCGTCCGAGACGAAGCTCGACTTTCAACTCGAGCAGCCGTTCACGGCGACCGTGACGCAGCGACCCACTCCATTGAACGACTAGCCGCAACCAGTGAAAACTTCGGCGGGAAGCAGAGATTTCTTTTGCTTCCCGCCGTTTTCTTTCTGGGGCGCGCCTGCATGCTCCCATCGAAAAATCAACTGGATGGGCTGCGTTGCGGATGCTACGCTTACGCCGCGTGGGCGGAGTTTGATTCGGCCGTTCCTTTCGACTCACCCTGCAAGGCCCGGACGTTCGAGGTGTCAGTGGTGGCGACCCGCGCGATAGGGATCCGCGCGACGAGAGAATCTTCTTCATGAAAATTCTGGGCTTCATGCTTCTTCTGTCGGGTTGGGCGATCGTGCTGACGGCCCTCGCACTGTTGAAACAGGATGTGCCGCGAGCGGCGTTCGTCCTGGCGGGCCTCGGCGTGGAAATCGTGGGGCTGACGCTCGTGATCCGCGCGCATCTCGTTCGTCGAGGTGAGCACGAATAATGCCGGCAACTGCGCCAACTCTTTCGGATACGGGCGCGGCGCTCTTCGCAATCCTGATCCTTCTCGTGCCGCTGGCGGGCGCGGGGCTCGCTCTGATCAACACCGGGCTGGGACGCTCGCGCAGCGCGGCGCATTTGATGATGTCCTCGCTGTGCGTCGTTTCTGTCGCTGCACTCGCGTACATCCTCTGCGGATTTGCGTGGCAGGGCCTTGCCGGACAACCGGCACATGTCGTGACGATCGGCAGCAAACCGTGGGGATGGCTCGGAGCAGGGCCTCTACTGCTCCGCCACATGACCTTCGGCGCCTCTCCCGCGTTGCTTGCGGCGCTTCTCGGGATGCTCAGCGCCGGATTGGCGGGGTTGATACCGCTGGGCGCAGGCGCGGACCGATGGCGCGTGGGCGCATGCTGCGCGTCAACCGCGTTGCTGGCGGGCTGGACGTATCCGCTTTTTGCACACTGGGTATGGGGCGGAGGATGGCTCGCGCAGCTCGGTACAAATTACGGGATCGGCCAGGGATTTGTCGATACGGGCGGTGCGAGCACCATTCAGGCCGTGGGCGGGCTGACGGCTCTGGCCATCGCGTGGATTCTCGGCCCGCGTCGAGGAAAGTACGCCCACGATGGCATGCCCACCGCGATTCCGGGACACAACGCCGTCTTCGTGCTGTTCGGCTGTCTGCTCGCGCTGATCGGATGGTGGGGACTGAATTCGGCCGGCGCGATTCTGTTCAATGGTGCGGAGTCGGGCGTCGCCGCGATTGTTGCGATCAACAGCACGCTGTCGGCGGCATCGGCGGCGCTGGCGGCGGCGCTTGTGACAAACACGCGATTCCGCAAGCCGGACGCTTCTCTTACCGCCAATGGTTGGGTGGGCGGACTCGCAGCAAGCAGCGGTGTGTGCGCGTTTGTGTTGCCCATTGAGGCGGCCATCATCGGTGCCATCGCCGGAGTTCTGGTCACATTCTCGGTGGAGTGGTTCGAGTTGCGCATTTCGGTGGACGATCCCGGCGGGTCGATATCAGCGCATGCGATGGGCGGGCTGTGGGGCGTGCTTGCGGTGGGGATTTTCGGCAACGTTCCTGCGCGCGCCTTGGGCGCTGCGGGCCAAGCGGTCGCTCGTCCTGGCCAATGGCTCGCGCAACTGGCGGGAATTGCGACGCTAATAGGATTCGTCCTGCCGCTCACCTACGGCCTTAACTGGCTTCTCAATCGCGTGTATCCGCAGCGAGTGCCTGCCGAAGGCGAGCGGCAGGGCCTGGACCTCTACGAATTGGGCGCGGGCGCGTATCCCGAGTTCGTTACGCACGGCGACGAGTTCACCGAACGGTAGGACCACTTGCAATCGATTGCTTGCAAGGGATTGCCGCTCCAGACTATAAGCGAGGCGATGTAACGCGGCGCGCCGGTTGGGCGTCGTACAATTGCTGATCTGCACGGGGGTGGACCTGTGAACAGACGGAAACTTCTGTCGTTGCTCGGAATGTCGCCGGCGCTTCTGGCGACTACCGCAACCGAAGGCCAACAGCACGCGACTGCTGCGAAGAATTCTTTCGCTTCCGGCCGTGACAAAATCACGGGGGTGAATCCGAAGGGCACGCCTCCTGCCATCCAGCTGATTCCGATGGCTCCCCGCCTCGACACGTTGAATGGCAAGACCGTGTATCTCGTGGACACGGGCTTTCACGGCTCCGACGTGCTCCTGCACCAGATCGAAGCTTGGTTCGGCCGAAACATGCCGGGCACGACGGTTGTCTTCCGGCGCAAAGCCGGGCCGTATATGGAAGACGACCCGAACCTCTGGAAGGAAATCAAGGCCAAGGGCAACGCGGTCATTATGGCCGTCGGACATTGAAGTACCTGCACCCCAGCGACCGTCGGTCACTGCATAACAACGGAAAAGATGGGGATTCCGAGCGCGCCGCTGGTTACGAAAGCGTTCAAGGACCTCGCAATTCTGAACGCTGCCAAGCGCGGCATGCCGCACGAACGGATTTGTTTCACTCCTCATCCGGTATGGGGCAAGACACCGGAAGAAGTCCGCGCCTATGTCGAAGGCCCCGATCCTGTGAGCGGCAAGCCGCTGATGAAGGAAATCGTCGACGCGCTTACGGCCCCGCTCAGCGACGACGAGAAGAAATCGGGCATGGTCAGCGTTTCCGTCGGCCCGCCAACGTTTACGGATACGGCTGACAATCTGCAAGAGTTCTATCTCAACAATGGCTACACGGATTTCCTGCCTATCATCATTCCGACAGAAGAAAAAGTGGACGCGATGATGAAAGGCACCAGCCACAAGCCGGACGAAGCCGTCGGCAAGATGGCGGCGGGCGCCTATCCAGCCTGGAGCTACAACGTGAGGCAGGTGGCGGCGAGCGCGGTGATGGCCGGATGCAGGCCCGAGTATTTCCCAATCGTGCTGGCGGTCGCGTCGTCAGGAATAGCTTCACTCTTCAGTTCGACGAACTCTTTCGCGTTCGCGATGGTTGTCAATGGGCCGATCCGCGACAAGCTCGAATTCAACTACGGAATCGGCGCGCTTGGACCGTTCGCGCAGCCCAATGCGACGATTGGCCGCGCATGGACGATTCTTTCGAAAAATCTTGGAAACGGCGGAATTGCCGGAGACACCTATCTCGGCTCGCTCGGCAACAATCTGAACTACAACAATGTGGTGATCGCGGAACACGAAGATGCGAGCCCCTGGGTTCCCTTCCATGTGCAGCGCGGGTTCAAGAAGGAAGAAAACGTCGTCAGCCTTTTCCGTGGACTCGGTGTCGTTCCGGGACAGGTGGCGCGCGGAAGCAGCGCGAACGAAAACGTGCAGTTCGACTACCAGATGAGCGACCTCTTCAGCACGTTCACCGGATTTTTCGGCGCGCTGATCATCGCCGATCCGCTGGTCGCCGCGCGCCTTAAGGAACAGGGCTACGACACGAAGGAAAAGCTCGTCGATTGGCTCTACAAGAACACCACGCAAACGGTGAAAGATTACAAGAGCCGCAACTACGCCTATCTCTTCGACTATCCGCGCGCGCTGCGCGGCGATGAGCCTTGGGCGTCATGGTACAAAATGCCGGACGACGCGCTGATCCCGCACTTCCCGCACGCGTCCGACATCAATATCGTGGTCGCTGGGGGACAGACCAACGCCTACCCGCAGGCCGGAAACCTGAGCTACGGGGTCAGCGTCTCTATAGACAAATGGATGTGAACGAGGCTTTGGCGCGCGACTCGTTCGGTGCATAATTACGCACCGTAGAGGGGTGGAGCAATGAATCGACGGAAGCTGCTTTCGTTGATGGGAATGTCTCCCGTCGCGCTCGCCGGGATTCCGGCGCTCGCCGAGCAAGCCAAGAAGTCCGATCAAACTAAGAAGGAAGGTGCAGCCTCGGCCGGTGAGCCGAAACTCACCGTGCTGAATCCCCGCGGTCTGCCCCCGCCGATCACGCTGATCCCGATGGCGCCGCGCCTCTCCACACTCGACGGCAAGACGGTCTATCTCGTCTCAGACGGTTTCCCAGGCGCCGATGCCTTTCTGAATCAGGTGTCCATCTGGTTCAAGAAGAACATGCCCAACGTGACCACCGTCTATCGCCTGAAGGCCGGCGGCTTCGCCGACGACGATCCAAAGCTCAATGCCGAGATAAAGGAAAAGGGCCAGGCAGTAATCATGGCCATCGGACATTGAAGCACCTGCACCCCAGCGACCGTCGGTCACTGCATAAAGTACGAACAGATGGGAATTCCGGCCGCTCCGATGGTGACGATCGCGTTCAAGGATCTCGCCAAGACCAACGCCGCAAAGCGCGGCATGCCGCTCCAGCGCATCTCCTTCACGCCTCATCCCGTGTGGGGCAAGACAGACGAAGAAATGTACGCGTACCTCGATGGCAACGATCCCGTCAGCGGCAAACCGCTGATGAAGGAAGTGGTGGCCTCGCTGACCACGCCGCTTACCGCGGATGAAATGAAGACCGGTACGGTCACTCCTCCTACCGGCGCGCCCACCTTTACCGACACGGCGGATAATTTGCAGCAGTATTTCCTCGACAACGGCATGACCGACTTCATGCCGATCATTCTGCCGACGCAGGAAAAAGTGGACGCGATGCTCAAGGCCACGAGCCACAAACCGGACGAAGTCGTCGGCAAAATGACTCCGGCACAAGGTGCGTTTCCGGCATGGTCCTACACCGTACAGCACGTCGCCGTGAACGCCGTGATGGCCGGAGCAATTCCTGACTATTTCCCAACGATCCTCGCGATCGCCTCGACCGGGATTTCAGCGCTCTTCAGTTCGACGAACTCGCTCGTCTCGGCAGCGGTGATCAATGGCCCGGTCCGCGACAAGCTGCAGATGAACTACGGCATCGGCGCGATGGGCCCATTCAATCAGGCCAATGCCGTGATCGGCCGGGCGTGGACACTGATGTCAAAGAATCTCGATGGCGGCGGAGTGGCCGGCGAAACCTACATGGGCTCTCAGGGCAATGTGATCAACTACAACAACCTGATCATCCCCGAGAACGAAAAGGACAGTCCCTGGCCGCCGTTCCACGTGCAGAAGGGTTTCAAGCCGGAAGAAAGCGTCGTCAGCTTCTTCTTCGGTTTCAATATCACGCAGGGGCAGGGCGGCAAGGGCCTCGGAATGAAGCCGATTCCGCACTATCACGAAGCGATGTCCGCCAACGTCGGCCCGTTTGCGTCGCTCTTCGGCGCGCTCTTCATTCTTGATCCGCTCGTCGCGCACGGACTGGGCGACCTCGGCTTCAAGACGAAAGACCAGATCGCCGACTGGCTGCAGAACAATACGCTGGTCTCCGTGAAGGACGTCAAGACGATGCTCTTCAGTGCCCTACCGCGGGGTCCCGAGGCGGCGAATCTGACGGACGACATGATGATTCCGAAGTGGCCGCGGGCGGATTCGTATACCTTCGTGGTCTGCGGCGGACAGACCAATCCCTATCACCAGCTCGCGAACATGAGCTATCGCGTCAGCGTGTCCATCGATAAGTGGGCGTAATCCCGCGCTGGCAAAACCCAATCAAACTAAAAAGGGCCGCGCGGTGCGCGGCCCTCTCCATTTTCATCGAGTTGTCTTCTCGCGCTTCTACGGCAGCGAGAACGCCATATATACGTTCCCAGCCGTTACAAAGATGTATTGCTTGCCGTCGACTTCGTAGCTGATTGGATTCGAACGGGCAGCGTGGCCCATCTGTATGTCCCACAGCACCTTGCCGGTCTGGGCGTCGAGCGCGAAGAAATTGCCTTCATCGGTGCCGCTGAAGACTAGGCCACCGGCGGTAGAAAGCACGGGCACCCACGCGGGCGCTAGAAGCTTGAACTCCCACACGCGCTTACCAGTCGTCGCTTCGAGCGCGCGAATCGCTCCGTAGGACTGCTCGCCGACCAGTGCGCGGATTCCTCCTCCTCCGACAATGCCCTTCGGAGGTCCCGGCTCGATCTTTCCGGTGCCTTTGATGAAGTACGCGCCGGTCTCATGCGCGCTCACGTAGAAAAGCCCCGTCTGCGGGCTATACGAAGGACTGGTCCAGTCCACGCCGCCTGTGATGCTGGGATAGACGAGCGTGCCCGCTCCGAGCGTCGGCTCTTGATTCGGCGCGGGAATCGGGCGGCCCGTTTTCGGATCGAGTCCCTTGGCCCACGTCTGCTTCACGAACGGAACGCCCGTAATAAATTTCCCCGTGACGCGGTCGAGCACGTAGTAGAAACCATTGCGATTGGCGAAGCCAACCAGCTTGCGCGGCTTGCCATCGATCGTCGCGTTGAAAAGAACCGCAGGCTCGTCCGAGTCCCAGTCGTGGTCCTCGTGCGGCGAGAATTGGAAATACCACCTGAGAGTTCCAGTGTCCGCGTCGATGGCGAGCAGCGAGCATGTGTAGAGATTGTCTCCAGGCCGGTCGTCATCATTGAAATCGGGAGCTGGATTTCCCGTGCCCCAATAGATCAGGTTCAGATCGGGATCGTAAGAGCTGTTGTTCCACGTAGTCGCGCCCGCGCTAATGGGAGCGCCGTTGCCCCATGTTTCCGCGCCGGGATCGCCCACGCGCGGAGTGGTCCACAGGCGCCACAGCCGCTTTCCGGTTTTCGGCTCGTAGGCGTCGATGAATCCGCGCACGGCCGCTTCGCTCCCCGCGATGCCGACGACGATCTTGTCTTTGAGCGCCAGCGGCGGGCCTGTCATCGCGTAGCCCATCACGTTGTCCGCGACGTGCACATTCCAGCGCACCGCTCCCGTCTTCGCGTCGAGCGCGATCAGATGCGCATCGGCTGTGCCGATGTAAACCATATCGTTCAGGATTGCCACGCCGCGGCTGGTTGCGTAGAGGCCGATGGAAACGACGTGCTCGGGCAGCGTCGGTGTGTAGCTCCAAATCTTCAGACCCGTTCGAACATCGAGGGCCGTCACGGTGCTCGGCGGTTCGGTGATGAACATGACTCCGTCCACCACGATAGGCGACGACTCGAGATTGGCGACCGGCCGCGACGGTTGGTACATCCACGCGATCTTCAGGCTTGCGACGTTTTGCCGGTTGATCTGCTTGAGCGGCGAATACTGTTGCGAGAAGTAGCTGCCGCTGTAGGTCAGCCAGCTCTGCGGCTCGCTTTGCGCGTGCAGGATTCGCTCGTAGGGAACGTTCTGGCCGAAGGAACGAACGGGACTGCAAAAAGAGAAGACGCCTAGAGCAATCCACAGCGAATGCCTCGCCGTCTTCATTGCGCCCCCTTCAAGCTGGCAAGATAGGCAACGAGGTCGTTGACCTGCGTGTCGGAGAGTTTGCCTTTCACGCTCGGCATCGTGCTCTTGCCGGGGTCCTTCGTCAGCTCACGCAACTGATCTTTGCGGAACGAATGGAATTTTCCCTGCGCGTCTTCGAGAACGATATGAAAAGAATCCTCCGCCACGCGCGTGCCTTCCACCGTGCGCCCATCCTTGGTCACCACGTGCACGAAAAGAAACTGCAAGCGTCCGCCCGACTCGAGAAACGCGCGCTCCTGCGGCAGATCCGTGCCCGGATAAAGCACGGTGTTGCGCAGATACGTTGGGCCGCGCAACTGGCCGACGGTTGTCAGTTCCGGCCCATTGTCGCCGCCCTCTCCGGAAATAATGTGGCAGTTCGCGCAGCCGCTCGATTCGTAAATCTGCTTTCCGGCGGTCGCGTCGCCGGTCACTTTGCCTTCATCCTTCCTCGTCAGCGTCAGGAGATAGCCCACCACCTGCTGAATCTGCTCTGCATCGAGCTGGCTGGAGAACGCGGGCATCGCGCCGGGCATTCCGTTCTTGATCACGTTGGTGACGGCGTCCACGCCCAGGCGAAAAGGTATGCCTTGAATGTTCGGACCCATTGCGCCGCCGCCGTCCAAGCCGTGGCAGGTCGAACAAGTGGATTCGAACGTCTGCTTCCCCTTCTCCAGTTGATCGGGAGTCAGCTGAACGGCCTTCGTATCCTGCGGAGGGCCCGCAAGACACGGGAGCGCGCATCCCGCCGCTGCGCATAGTGTGAAAATGAGCGCTGCAATCCGCGCTCGCTCAATCGCAATCATGGTAACTTTCCCTGGATGATGGCGTTCGCTTTCTTGAAAGGCGCATAGCATACTACTGCGCCCGCGCGGAATGTAAGAAACCGCGAGCAAAAAACGTACGTCAGGATTAGTATGTGTGATCTGCGCGCCGAGGGATTTGGGCTCCGGCGCGCGATTTCGAACCGGGGGGACTCAATAGACATGGGGATGCGCAAGGAAATCAAGTGGTCTTGTCTCGCCTTGATGGCGGCGCTGGCGGCTGGGAATGCAGCGGCTCAAGCCACTCGTGTGGACAACAACGCGCTCGTGAATGCCGCGAAGGACGCGAACGACTGGCTGACGAATGGCCGCGACTATACCGAGCAGCGCTACAGCCCGCTGAATCAGATCGACGCGTCCAATGTGAGCCGGCTCGGGCTCGCCTGGTATTACGACACGGGATCGGATCGCGGAACGGTCGAGACGACGCCGCTGATTTCAAACGGCGTGATGTACGCGACACTTCCCTGGAGCGTCGTCGTCGCTCTAGACGCCAAGACCGGCGCGGAAAAGTGGCGCTGGGACCCCAAGATCCCGCACATGAATTTCCCTCCGGGTTCCGTAGGCAACCCGAATAAGGTTCGCACCGGCCCGAGCGTCTGCTGCGGCCCGGCGAATCGCGGCGTCGCACTCTACGACGGCAAAGTCTACGTCGGCACGCTCGACTCGCGCCTGGTCGCGCTCGATCAGGAGACCGGCAAAATCGTCTGGGAAGTGCAGACCACCGACAAAAACGCCGACTACAGCATTACCGGCGCCCCGCGTATCGCTCGCGGCAAAGTCATCATCGGCAACTCCGGAGGCGAATATGCCGTTCGCGGCTTTGTGACTGCCTACGATGCCGAGACGGGCAAGCAAATCTGGCGCTGGTACACCGTTCCCGGCGATCCCTCAAAGCCGTTTGAGAACAAGGCCATGGAAGCCGCTGCCAAGACGTGGGCGGGTGATTGGTGGAAACTCGGCGGCGGCGGAAACGTCTGGGACGGCATCACGTACGATCCTGAGCTCAACATGGTCTACATCGGCATCGGCCAGGGGGGTCCGTGGGTTCAAGGCCTCCGCGATCCAATGAAAAACGACAACCTCTACCTCTGCTCGATCGTCGCGCTGAAAGCCGACACTGGCCAATACGTGTGGCATTTCCAGACCACCCCCGCCGACGAGTGGGACTACGACGCCACGCAAGGCATGACGCTTGCCGATCTGAAAATCAACGGCAAGGTGCGCAAGGTGATCATGCAGGCTCCCAAGAACGGCTACTTCTATGTCCTCGACCGCAAGACCGGGAAGTTCATCTCCGGCGCGCCCTACGTGAAAGTCACGTGGTCCACGGGCCTCGATCCGGTCACTGGCCGCCCTCACGAAGCTCCCGGCATGCGCTACGAAAAAGAGCCGATCGAGGCCTCACCGGGACCAGCCGGAGGACACGCGTGGCAGGCGATGTCCTACAATCCGAACACGGGGCTTGTCTACATTCCTGCGCTCGACAGCAATTTCCGGTATATCGCCGATCAGCAATTTAAGCCCGAGCTGGGTGTTTACAACTGGGGCATCGTCTTCCGCATGCCCGGCCCGCCTGCTCCCGGCCAGCCCGCGCCGCCACCGCCCTTGAATCACGGGTTTCTGACAGCCATTGATCCGACAACTCAGAAGGAAGTCTGGCGGGCCGACCTGATGAACGGGGGAGGCACCATGACGACTGCCGGGAATCTGGTGTTCGCGGCCTCGAACGATGGCGAGCTCGTAGCCCTCAGCGCCGACAAGGGCGAAAAGCTCTGGGCCGCCAAGCTGATGCAGGGATTCGCCAACCCGGCAACCTATATGGTGGATGGAAAGCAGTACGTCTCCGTCCTTGCGGGACGCGGCGGCAAGGCGAGAATCTACACATTCACGCTCGACGGCAACGTGCCGATTCCGCCGCGGCCGTCGGGAGTCTCCGACTCGCCCTTCGGTCCACCGCCGCCTCCGGCGGCAGCGCCTGCGCCGCAAGCGCCCACTATGCAGAATCAGCAATAAAGCCGATGCGTGCCGCCGGGTTCAAAGCCCGGTGGCGCGACCGTCGCTTGGAAAATTGCAAGGAACGCAAATGCGCAACAGCAACCGATCGTGCCTGCTCATCTTCGCCGTGATACTTGCAGCTTGGACCGCCACAGCACAACAGGCGCATCCGGTGGATGACAAGACTCTGCTGAATGCCGGAAAGACCGGCGACGAATGGCTGATGGCTGCTGGCAACTACTGGCAGACGCGCTACAGTCCGCTCAAACAAATCGATGCGTCCAATGTGAGCCGGCTGGGGCTCGCGTGGTATTACGACACCGACTCTCTTCCCGGCACGCTCGAAGCGTCTCCTGTCGTTTCGAATGGCACACTCTATGGAACCGTCACATGGGGCGTCGTGTTTGCGGTGGACGCCCGCACGGGAAAAGAAAAGTGGCGCTGGGATCCGCAGATCGGCCACCAGAACTTTCCGCAGGGCTCTGCTGGAAATCCAAACAAAGTCCGCACCGGGCCGAGCCTGTGCTGCGGACCCGGCAATCGCGGCGTCGCGGTCTATGACGGCAAAGTGTATGTGGGCACGCTCGACTCGCGGCTGGTCGCGCTCGACGCGGAAACCGGCAAAGTCGTTTGGGAAGTCCAGACCGTCGACAAGAATGCGGACTACAGCATCACAGGCGCTCCCCTCATCGTAAAAGGAAAAGTCATCATCGGTAACGGCGGTGGAGAATTCGCCGTCCGCGGCTTCATCTCCGCCTACGACGCGGAAACCGGCAAACTCGATTGGCGCTTTTACACGGTGCCGGGCGATCCATCGAAGCCATTTGAGAACAAAGCCATGGAAGCCGCCGCGAAAACGTGGTCGGGCGAATGGTGGAAACTCGGCGGCGGCGGCAATCCCTGGAATTCGATCTCTTACGATCCGCAGCTCGATTTGCTTTATTTCGGAACCGGGCAGGGCGGCCCCTGGGTGCAGAAGTATCGCAGCAAGCTCGGCAACGACGATCTATATATTTGTTCGATCATCGCGCTGAAGCCAGAGACCGGCAAATTTGTCTGGTATTTCCAGACCACGCCCGGGGATGAGTGGGACTTCGATTCCATCGCCGATCTGGTCCTCGCCGATGTGACGATCGACGGAAAACTCCGCCACGTCATCATGCAGGCGCCGAAGAACGGCTACTTTTACGTCCTCGACCGCAAGACCGGAAAATTTATCTCCGGCGCGCCGCTGCAGAAGATCACCTGGGCCAAGAGCCTCGATCCCAAGACCGGCCGCCCCATCATCAATCCCGAAGCGCACTACGGCACCAGCGGCACGATCGTCTGGCCCGGACCAGGCGGAGGGCACGTCTGGCAGGGAATGTCGTACAACCCGCAAACCCAGCTTGTGTACGTCACGCCGGGAATGGCCACCAGCTTCAACTACGTCCAGGCGCCGGAATTCAAGCCCGAGCTCGGCGCGTACAACTGGGGAATTATTTTCAGGGATGCCGCAGGCAGAGGCACGGGACCGGTCGCAGCCGGTGCCAACGGCGCGCCGCCTCCGCCACCCCAACCTCGAACGCCGCCCGCGGGAAATTTTCTTTTTGCTTGGGATCCTGCGACGGAAACGAAACGCTGGGAAGTTCCGGCCACCGGTGGCGGCGGCACGATGACGACCGCCGGCAATCTAGTCTTCGCGGCCTCAAACGACGGAGAATTCGAGGCCTTCAGCGCCGACAAGGGTCAGAAGCTTTGGGGCGCGAAGCTCGCGCCCGGCTTCGCAAATCCCGTCACCTATATGCTGGACGGCAAGCAGTACGTTTCCGTGCTAGCAGGCCGCGCGGGCAGGGGCCGTCTCTACACATTCGCGCTCGATGGAAACGTTCCCGTTCCGCCGCCCGCGGCTGCCGCGCCGCCTCCCGGTCCCGCGGCGCCCGCGCAAGCACCCACAGGTCAGAACCAGCAACAGTAGAACGCGATAGGTCACCGGTCACGTTCGCTACTGAGGCGGCCGCATTACCTTCGTCATTCTGAGCGGAGTAGCCGGGCGCTACCTGGCAGTCCCGGTGAAACCGGGGCGTCCGGCTACGAAGTCGAAGAATCTCTCTTCAGGTTAGGCGCAAGCGGAAACACGACAAATTACGAGGGCCTATGATCGAGTCGGCGCGCCAGCACCGACCGGCTGCGGGTCGGCCGCGGGCGGTTCCTGCGGATGAACGAACGGCGCCGGTTCCGGCGCGGCAATTTCCCAGTCGCAGTTTTCGCGGACGCACGCGCGGAAGTTGCCCTGCTTTGTGCGCTTCTCGACGATAAACGGCGCGCCGCACTTCGGGCACGGCTCGTTGATCGGCTCGTGCGGCAGCGTGTAGTCGCAATCGGGATAGCGGCTGCAGCCGTAGAAGACTCGTCCTCGCCCGCGGCCTTTCGCCGTCCCGCGGCGAACGAATTCGCCCTCATTGCACTTCGGGCATTTGATCCCCAACGTGACCGGCCGCGTGTACTTGCACTTCGGATAAGTCTCGCAGCCGATGAACTCGCCGTAGCGGCCGTGCCGCCGCAACAGCTGCGCGCCGCATGTGGGGCATTTCTCATCGAGTCGCACGTCTGGTTGCAGTGCCTTTCGCGTGCCTGCTGCAAGTCGGCGCGTTGTCTTGCAATTTGGATAGCCCGTGCAGGCAAGGAAGGTGCCGAATCGCCCGCGCTTGATCGCCATTTCCTTGCCGCAGTTGTCGCAGTACTGCGTCGCGGTCTCGCTTTCCAGCTCTTCGCTGCCCGGTTCGGAAAGATCGCGCGTATAGTCGCATTCCGGATAGCGCGAGCAGCCGAGGAAGAATCCGTGCCGGCTGATGCGTTCGAGCAGTTCGCCCTGCCCGCACTTCTCGCACTTCTCGCCCGTCGGTATGCCCGCCTTGTACGACTCCATCGCGCCGTGGGCCTTGTCGAGATCTTCTTCGAAGCGGTCCCAGAATTCCTTCACCGACGTCCGCCAGGGCAGCTTGCCCTCTTCGATCTCGTCGAGTTCGTCTTCCAGGCGCGCCGTGAAGCCAACGTCGAAGATGTCCTCGAAGGCCTTCACCAGCAGGTCGCTCACCTTTTCGCCTAGCCGGGTCGGCGTGAAGCGGCCTTGATCCTTCTTCACGTACTCGCGCTCGACGATCGTCGAGATGATCGCGGCATACGTTGAAGGCCTGCCGATACCCTTTTCTTCGAGCTCCTTCACCAGCGTAGCCTCGGTGTATCGCGGCGGCGGCTCGGTGAAGTGCTGCTCTGGACGAATGCTTTCAAGGCGCAGTTGCTCCCCTTCGGCTACTTGCGGCAGCCGGTTGCCTGCTGCGTCGCCCTCGTCTTCCTTTTCCTCTTCTTCCTTCACGGCCTGATATGCGGCGAGGTAGCCCTCGAACTTCATCACCGAGCCCGTCGCGCGGAACGTGTAGCCGCTCGCGTCCACATCGATCGTCGTCTGATCGAAAACGGCGGGCACCATCTGAGACGCCACAAAGCGCTGCCAGATCATCTGGTACAGCTTGAACATGTCTTCTTCAAGAAAGCGCCTCACGCTCTCCGGTGTGCGGCTCACGTCGGTCGGTCGAATCGCCTCGTGCGCTTCCTGCGCTTCCTTTTTCGACTTGAAGAAGTTCGGTTTATCCGGGACGTAGCTCGTTCCATAGGTTGAGCCGATGTGCTCGCGCACCTGGTCGATCGCGTCGCTTGAAACGCGCACCGAATCCGTGCGCATGTACGTGATCAGCGCGACCGAACCTTCCTCGCCGAGTTCGACGCCCTCATAGAGCCGCTGCGCCAGCATCATGGTGCGCTTCGCCGTGTAGCGCAGCCGGTTGTACGCAGCCTGCTGCAGCTTGGAAGTCGTAAACGGCGGCGGAGCAAAACGGCGCTTTTCCTTCTGCGCGACGCTCACCACCTGCCAGATCGCGTGCTCGACGGCGGCCAGCACTCGCTGCGCCTCGGCTTCGTCCGGAATCTCGATCTCGGCGCCGTTGTACTTGATCAGCTTGGCTTCAAACGCAGGAGGTTCGCCTGCGGCGAGCAGCGCGTGAATCGTCCAGTATTCCTTCGGTACGAACGCGCGGATTTCGCGCTCGCGCTCGACAATCAGCCGAAGCGCCACTGTTTGCACGCGCCCTGCAGAAAGCCCGCGGCGCACCTTGTCCCACAGGAGCGGTGAAATCTTATAGCCCACGAGGCGGTCGAGCACTCGCCGCGCCTGCTGTGCGTCCACCAGGTGCTCGTTCACTTGCGTGGGACTCTCAAACGCGGCCTTGATCGCCTTTTGAGTGATCTCGTTGAACATCACCCGGTAGATTTTGGGAGGTGTTAGCTTGCCTTCCGTTGCCGCCGCTTTCGCGGGCTTTGCCGCGGCAGGCTTCTTGCCATTTCCGTTCGCGTGCGCCTCTTCCGCGGCCGGGGCAGCAAGCTTGGCGTAGCGCTTCGGATTCCCCAGTATCTCCGCCAGGTGGGCGCAGATCGCTTCGCCTTCGCGGTCGGGGTCACCCGCCAGGTAGACGGCTTCTGCGGTCCGCGCGGCCTTCTGCAAGTCGCCAATAACTTTAAGCTTGCCGGGGATCACTTCGTAGGTTGGCTCGAAGATGTTCTCGGAGGTGACGACAACCGGCTTGACCGGTTTCTTCTCCGCTGCCTTTCCCTTGGCCTTGCGCTTGCCCTTCTTTTTGCGACCCGCCTCGCCGGGCAGAAGTATCCCTATATCCTTTTTGGGAAGGTCCATTACGTGGCCGTAAGAGGCCTTCACCGTGTAGTTCCGGCCCAGATATTTGTTGATCGTCTTGGCCTTAGCCGGAGACTCGACAATTACCAATGATCTTGCCATGCGTTCCTATGTTCCCTTGAGACGATTCTGCTTGCTGCGCCAGTTTCGCGCAACATTCTCCCAGCCCTCGGGAGCTTCCATCCTAACCTGCTGTCCGGGCAATGATTACAACAGGACTTTCAGGAATTGCTTTCCCGGTAACTGGCGTACCACGCCTTTGAGCTCCAAGTCAAATAGGGCGGCTAGTACCTCTGAGGAGCTTAATCCCGAATTCTCGACCAATTCATCCACGTGGCGGGCCTCATCAAGGCTCAAAAGCTCGTAGAGCGGCCTTTCCGCGGGTCCTAGCGTTTCCTCAACCAGCGCGGCCCGCTCAGCGTGCGAGATGTTTTCGACCGGCATCAGCTCAGCCCGCACCGGCGTCGGCAGCTCCTCGACCACATCCTCCCAGCCTGTCACCAGCTTCGCACCCTGCTTGATCAGCTGATTCGGGCCAAAGCTCGAAGGCTGCGTCGCATTGCCCGGGACGCCATACACCTCGCGGCCAAACTCCATCGCCAGCCGGGCTGTGATCAGCGAACCAGAGTACTGCGCGCCCTCGACAACGACCACCCCGAGCGACATGCCCGCTATGATCCGGTTTCGAATCGGGAAGTTCTGCGGCGCTGGGAAGGTGCCCAATGGAAATTCGCTGACGAGTGCTCCCCTCTGTTCGATCTCCTCGAATACCTTCTTATTCTCCTTCGGATAGACCACGTCGATTCCGCATCCCAGGACCCCGATGGTCGCTCCGCTGCCCGAAGCGAGCGCCCCTTTGTGCGCGCTCGCGTCAATCCCTCGCGCTGCGCCGCTGACGATCACGAGCCCCCGATCCGCTAAGTCCTTTGCCAACCGCACTGCGATTTGATTCCCATAGGGCGTCGGACGTCGCGCCCCCACGATTGAAATGAGATGCCGATTGAGAAGTCCAACGTTTCCTTTCACATAGAGTAAGGGCGGGGGATCGTAGATTTCGCGGAGGCGCGCCGGATACTCAGGCTCATCCCAAGTGAGCAACTGGCATCCCGCCGCCTGAGCCTGGGCCAGTTCCCGTGCCGCGTCGCTCAACGGGCGCCGGGAGTGGATGGCCTGCGCTACCGCTGCGGGAAGTTGCTTGCCCTCCAGCGCGGTCAGCGACGCGTTGAAGATCTCATCAGGACTTCCAAATTCCCGCAGGAGCCTTCCGGCCGTGCGCGCGCCGAGTCCGGGCGTCAGAGCGAGCGCGAGCCAACCTACGTAATCGTCGGGATGCATCGAGAGGGAATGCCGCGCAGAGCTAAGCAGCCGCGAGGTGGGCTGTCAAGCTACGGGAACTACGTACGCCACTTCCAGAACTGCCCTGTGTAGATGCCGCAAAATGGTCTGGTCAGTCCGCCTCATCCGGAAGGCCGATTAAGGTATTGTGATAATATTGCAGTCCCTGGGACGAAGGAAACTGCGTGAATAGGCTGCGTATTTCGGTCGTCGAGTACCTGAACACCGCACCGCTCGTCTGGGGCTTTACCGACGGGCCGCTTGCGGGTAAGTACGATCTATCGTTTACCGTCCCCTCTCAGTGCGCTGAGGCCCTCCGCCGCGGCGACGCCGACGTCGCCATCATCCCCAGCATCGAGTATCAACGGATGGACGGCGTGGCCGCGCTGCCCGGCATGGCCATCGCCGCTAAGCAAGAGGTCCGCAGCCTTCTAGTCGTGTCGAAGCGGCCGATCGACATGGCCAAGAAAATCGCGCTCGATACCAGCTCCCGCAGCACGGCGGCGCTCGTCCGCATCCTCGCCAAGGAGCATTGGGGCATTCAGCCGGAGTTCGTGGACGCCGCGCCGGACGCTGCCGAAATGTTGAAGACTGCGGACGCCGCCCTCGTGATCGGCGATCCGGCGCTCCGAATTTCGCTCAAAATGGAAGCCCTCGTCGGAAAGGCGCCCGGCAGCGGCGATTGCTGTGAGGGCGATCCCGATGATATGCCCGTGCCTGGCTTCGAAACGCTCTTCGTCTACGATGTCACCCACCAATGGCGCGAGATGACGAGTAAGCCCGCGGTATTGGCCATTTGGGTCGGCAACGAGCGCATGGTTGATGAGGAAGTTGCTGCGGATTTCCTGGCCTCGAAAAAATTCGGCATCGAGCGAATTCGCGAGATTAGCGAAGCTGCGTCGATCAAGCTCGACATGCCGCCCCGCGCCCTCGAGCGTTACCTGACCGAGAACATCAACTTCGATCTCGACGAGGACAACCTTGCCGGCTTGCGCCTCTTTTTCGACAAGGCTGCGGCCAACGGACTGATTCCGCGCGCCAAGCCTTTGGAATTCGTGTCCAGTAGAGATCGTGGAAGCGCATCCAGCCAATCCACACGGGCGGCGCGCTCATGAGCCTGACGCCCCAAGAAGCGCTCGACCTTTTCAACTCCGATGACTTGATCGGCATCGGCATGGCGGCGAACGAAGTCCGCCGCAAGAAGACTGACCCGCGGGTCGCTACCTATCAGATCGACCGCAATATCAACTACACGAACTTCTGTACCGAATACTGTTCGTTCTGCGCCTTCTATCGTCCGCTCCGCTCGAGAGAGGGCTATATTCAGCCGCTCGAATCGATCTTTCAAAAGATCGAGGAGATGATCCAGTTCGGCGGCACCGGCGTGCTGTTGCAGGGCGGGCTGCATCCCGACCTCAAAATCGATTACTACGAAAACATGCTGCGCTCGATCCGCGAGCGTTTCCCGCAAGTCCATCTGCACTGTTTCTCCGCGCCCGAAATTCTCTGCATCGCCGAAGTATCCGGCCTTTCGATCCGTGACACGATCCTTCGTTTACGCGATGCCGGCCTGCAGTCGATTCCGGGCGGCGGAGCGGAGATTCTCGACGACGAAGTGCGCCATCGCATCGCGCGTCTGAAGTGCAAGTCCGAAGAGTGGGAATCAGTGCATCGCGAGGCGCACACGCTCGGCATGCGCACCACAGCCACGATGATGTTCGGCTGCGGCGAGGAGTACCGCCACCGCGTGAACCATCTCGAGCGCCTTCGCCGGATTCAAGAGGATAGCGGCGGCTTTACCGCCTTCATCCCGTGGATTTTCGCGCCGGAGAATACTCCGCTCGGCAAGAAGGTGTCGGAAACCACGGCGTTTGATTACCTGAAGACGCTCGCCATCAGCCGCCTCTATCTGGACAACATCGATCACATCCAGTCGAGCTGGCTCACGCCGGGAATCAAGATCTGCCAGGTGGGTTTGCAGTTTGGCGCGGACGACGTGGGCAGCATTCTGATCGAAGAGAATGTCGTGTACGCTGCCGGCGTGCGCAACCGCACCAACGAAGAAGAACTTCGCCGCACCATCTCCGACGCCGGTTACATCCCCGCCCAGCGCGACACCCTCTACCGCTCCTACATCCTAAAAGGCAATCAACACTGCTGATCAGTTCTCCGAGTTTTTCCACATAGCACACGAAATCCACAGGCACCTCCTGTTGACAAGCCTATCCGTTGCCGTAGGATTCACACGAACGGGGCAATGAAAAACCGAATTGGCCGAGGATGTAGAAATGTTGTGCAAATACTTTGGAAAAGTCCTGTATTGAACCATGCGAGGGCACGCGATGCCTAACGTGAAGAAGCCATCACAGACCAACCCGCCGCGATGCGAATGCGACTGTGCACGTTGCGACATCGGGTATCATTGTGGCCGGAAGGATCGGGGATGTGAACACCCGACGTGGAAGGACCTATCTAGCGGCGGTCGGAAGCCAAGGCGACCTCGGAGCTAGCGCCAGAACCCGGGTGCTTTGCACGCTGCTCCTTTTTCACCCATTCGACGAAGAGTCTCTCGAATTCCTTTTGCGTGTAGATTCCCTTGTGAATAAGCAGCGTGTTCATGGCGTAGATCGTAGCCATGAAGCGCTCATCTCTCGAAGCAAGCTCAATCGCTTCATCGAAAGACATAACAACCTCCTCGGCGGTGTCCATGTTGGTGTCCACGCCGCTTCAGCAACATAAGCTGAGCGTAGCCCTAAGGTCAAACAGATTGTGAAGCGGCAGGGCGTGACTCAACAAGATCCGGACGCAGAACGCTACGCGTGCAGCAATCTTGCTGGCTCAGCAACAGACGCGGGAAATTCTAGAGAGACGGACGCGCCGTACGGCTCTTTGTTGGCGAGGGAAATCTCGCCGCCGCATTCCTGCATGATTCCGTAGCACATGCTGAGTCCCAGGCCCGTGCCCTTGCCGACAGGCTTCGTGGTGTAGAAAGGATCGAGGGCGCGACTGACTTCCGTGAAACCAGGACCGCTATCCTCACATTGAACGACGATGCGCTCGTTCTGATGTGAAGCGGAGATGCGAATCTCGCGCCGGGCGCTCTCCTCTACAGCATCGATTGCATTGTTGAGTATGTTGAGGAGGACCTGCTTGAGTTCGTCTTCACCGATCGCAGCGGCCGGGAGACGCGGTTCGACTTCGACTTCCAAACGGATACCCAGCTTCTTCAGATGGTATTCGCGAAGCTGCACAACGTCGCGGAGTGCCGCCTCGACGTTGGCCGAACGCGTCGCCGGATTGCTCTGCCGCGCAAAGCGCAGCAAGCCGTCGACAATCCGCTTCATCCGGCGGCTTTCGTTCGCCAATTTCTGGATGCGCTTGGCCGCGCTCTCGTTCTGCGCTTCCTCGCCAAGCAATTCCGCATAACCCATGATCCCGGTGAGGGGATTGTTCAACTCGTGAGCCACGCCTGCTACGAGTTGGCCGAGTGCGGCCAGTTTTTCCGATCGCACAAGCTGATGATGCAAACGCGCATTCTCAATCGTCACCGCAAGATCAGAAGCCAGCATTTCGAGTTTGACGATCTCGGATTCCCGCACGGCCGTCCCCGCTCGCGGCGCGCTGAGCCACAGGCAGCCCACATGTGAACCGCGGCGCGAAACAAGAGGGATTAGGACCTCGTCTTTTGCCGGGGAAATAGAAAACGAGCCGTTCCCCAGCCGCGTCCCCCGGGCGCACAGCTCGCGTAAAGTGTCAGTGGTCCACGCCGAGGTGCTCTGGTCGAAAGACTCCACGTCTTCGGGCCCGATTCCGCTCGATCCCGTCATATGAAGCGCGTTGCGTTCCACGACCAGAAACAAAGCGGCGCGAGTGAAATGGCTGGTCTCCGTGATGGCCGCCGCAATTTCGCCGCACAGCGCCGCTGGTTCCGCGCCCGCCAGCAGTCGAGAACTGATTTGCGACAGTCGGGAAAGCAGCCGATTCTCGTCCTGTTCGCGCCGGCGGGCTGCGTCGATGATTCGCGATTTCTCCTCGATCAGCGCCAGCACCATTCCAAATGCCACGAAGAATTTCGGGACGTTCCAAAGCTCCGGGTTCAACTGCAGCTTGGGCGCGTAGTAGGCAAAGGCCGTCGCCACGGGGAAGACGGCGCCCCAGCACAGAAATCCTCCACTGACGATAATCACGCCGGACGTGCGTCGCGGGTAGCGTCGCCAAAAGAGTGGGCCGCAGATGCCAAAGGCGAGCGTGAGAATGGCGTTGACGCCGAAATCCGGCCTGCCACCGAGCTGCGTCTTAACGGCCCAAAAACCCGCGGCCAGAACGACTGCAGCAATGCTGAAGCTGAACGGCCCTGGACGCTCAGCATCGGTCACCGCGCACGCCGCCCCAGCGAGTGCAATCACCGCGAGCGCTGCCGCGAGCGCCCATTGTGCGTGCCAGTCGAACGTGACGGCAACCGCATGAAAGACCGTGGGCAAGCCCAGACAACCGAGCAGCGCGAGGCGCCGCGATCGGTTCTCCGCGGCTCGTGTGAGCGAGACCACGAAGACCACAGCGGAAATCTCCAAAGCGGCGAGATCAATCGACTCGAATACCTTCTCGACGATGCCGGTGCGAGTCTCGAATGCCTGTACGAAGAAATGCAGAAAGACGAGGGACCACCCGTAGGCCCAAAGTCGCACGCGCACCGACGACGTGTGCTGGCGAAGAATCAAGAACGTCCCGACGAGGACGCCCAGGATAAGGATCACAGGAAGTTTGTCGACAAAGGGCGTCACGGATTCTCCACTACCACCAAATGGCGCTGGCGGGCTGGGCCAGGGCCGGTTGCGCGACGGCGAAAGGCAAGTCGATCGTGATGCTGGCGCCGTATGGGTTTTGATTCGAGAGCGTAATCTCGCCGCCGCATTCCTGCACGATCCCGTAGCAAATGCTGAGCCCTAGGCCTGTGCCCTTGCCGACAGCCTTGGTCGTATAGAAAGGATCGAAGGCGCGGGCTACATCGGCGAATCCAGGCCCCGTGTCCTCGAACCGGATGATCGCTCGGCCCGACTGGCTCGATGCCCGAATTCGAATTTCCCTCTTCGCGCTCTCTTCGACGGCGTCGATCGCGTTGTTCAAGACGTTCAACAGCAACTGCTTCAACTCATCCTCGGAAATGCCGATCGGAGCGAGCATCGGTTCCAACTTCATGTCGAGCGATATGCCGTGCGCGCGCAGATGATATTCGCGGAGCTGGATCACATCGTGGAGCACCGCCTCAAGAACTGTCGACCGCGTTGCCGAATTATTCTGCCGGCCGAAGCGAAGCAAACCGTCGAGGATTCGCTTCATGCGGCGCGCCTCATTCCCCAGCTTCTCGATCCTCTTTCGCGGATTCGCGTCGCGCACTTCTTCGGTGAGCAGATCCGTGTAGCCGATAATGCCCGTGAGCGGATTGTTGAGTTCATGGGCGACGCCGGCGACGAGCTGCCCCAGTCCCGCCAGCTTCTCCGAACGCACAAGCTGTTGATGTAAGCGCACATTCTCAAATGTCACGGCCAGGTCCGATGCGAAGATCTCAAGATTGACCATCTCGCGCGAATCGGGACCCGTCGGTTCCCTGGACTCCGCCACATAGAGGCAGCCCACGTACGAGCCGCGCCAGGAAACCATGGGTATCAAAATCAAGTTTCCTGTCTCCGACATGCGGAAAGACTTCTCCGCCGGATGAGGCTCCTGCGCCCGCTGCTGCCTCATCGCATCGATGGCGTAGCTGCTGCAATGCATTTCGAGGGTTTCGGCTTCCTGCGTCGTAAACCCGCTCAAACCGGCGAGATAAAATTTTCGGTCCTCGCCCAATAGGAAGAGCGCCGCGCGCCGAAAACTGCTGGCCTCTGTGATGGCGGAGACGATTTCGCCGCAAAGCGCGCCGGGTTCGTTCCCTGCCAGCAGGCGCGATGTGATTTGCGACAGGCGCTGCAGCAGCAGGCTTTCCGCTTGAGCGCGCGCGCGGGCGTCTTCCAGAACCCGCGTCTTTTCTTCCAGCAGCGTTAACACCATACCGAGCGCCACTAGGATCCGGGGCACGTTCCAGAAGTCCAGGTTCACTTGCAACTTGGCTAGCAGGAAGTGGATTAGGACGCCAAGCGGGTACTCCGCTCCCCAAATGAAAAATCCCACAGTTGTCGTCACGACGCCGAGCGAGGCCCGGCGGTAGAGTTGTCTGAAGTACAGGCCAGAGAGGCAGAAGGTGACCGCCAAAATCGACGCCACTGGGGTCCAGGCGTCGTTGAGCGCCTGAGCGCGAACAGCCCAAAGCCCAATACACGCCAATGCGACGGCTCCTGCTGCGTGGTAAGAACGTCGGTGGTGCGGCGAATAGAGCAAAAACCCGATTGCTCCCAGCACGACCGGCAGCAGCAAGGCCGCCTGCAGCAGCGGCGAACCCAAGTTCAGTCCCACCGCGAAAGCATGAAGCACCACGGGCACGCCCAAGAAAACAAGGAAGCTGACGCGCTTGCGGTGGTCGCCAGGCTCGAACACGAGCGAAGCCAAAAAGACCAGTCCCGATAGCTCCAAGGTCGCAAAATCGATCGGCGTAATGAGCTTCTGGACGATGCCTCCCTGGCTCTCCAGCGCCCTGGCAAAGAAATGGAGAAAGGTCAGCGCCCACGCGTAGGCCCACAGTCGCACACGCGGCAACGGAGCTGCCTGTCTTTCCAGGGACAGAAAGATGCTCACGAGCACCGCGAGAACTAGGGTGATGGGTAGCGCGTCCGGCAAGCTAATCACGGCACCTCTCCCCGCAAATCTAGAGTGGCTTTGCGGAACTAACCCGGCAATAGAGCCTTGGTACCAATCGCCGCCAAATTGAGCGAAGCCGGGACGGGAAGCTTCCGCTAACTACTGTTTTTGCCGAGGGATACGAACGTCGAGGAGTACGTCGCTGCCATCCGGTAGGTCGATGGATTCGGTGGGGACGAAAACGCCATTCGCGAAGCGCGCCCGGATTCGCTGCCGGCCAGACCGTGCCGCGGACTCTCCGGCGACCCGCGGCTCGTGCCTCGGGGCGTTCGGCGCGGCAGACGCCACCGATCCGGAATCCAGCGCGACATTCGCGAGCGCATCAGCGTCGCGATTCTGCTCGCGGCGCACGTGCTCGATCGCGAAGTAGCTGAGCTGGCGGCTGAGTTTTTGGGCGCGTTCGTGAAGAGGCTTCAGATCGGAGCTCTTGACCTTATAGCGCCCCAGCATCTGCCGGACGAGCAACTCGGAATCGCTCCGAATCCGAAGCGCGCCGATGCCGTTGCTGGTCGCATAGTCCAGCGCCGCCAGCAGCGCATAATACTCGGCCACGTTGTTGGTCTCGCGGCCAAGCCGCTTCGCCAGTTCGAGCACCACGTGCCCGGCCGGGTCGCGTATCACCACGGCGTACGCCGCGGGCCCCGGATTGCCGCGCGACGCGCCGTCGATGTTCGCAACGTGCACGCCCGAAGCAGGTATTTCAGCGTGCGAATCGGAAAATAAACGCGAGCTTTCGGGCGGCGAACTCTTGCCGGTAGGGCTCATCGAATATCGTGCTCGATTCGGCGGGCGGGTTTAGATCTCACTGTTGGAGGAGGCCGTTGCGGACGCTGCCGCCGGGGTCACGGCTGCGGAAGACTCGATGTAGTAAAGAATCCGCGTGCACGTTTCGCAATGGAAAAGCTCATCGTTCGCGGCGCGCCGCATCTCCTGTATCACGTGCGGCCGGACGATCATTCCGCACGCACCGCATTTCTCATCGCGGACCTCCGCGAGCGCGACGCCATTGTGTTTCCTCACGATGCGGTCGTAGTGATCGAGCAGGTTTTCGGGAATCTCGGCAATCGCGGCTGCGCGCTCCGAATTCAGTTGCGCCAGCTCCTTTTCAGCCTTGGCCTTCTCCGCTTCAATCCTCGAGCGCTCCGCACCCGCCACCGTTTCTACTTCCTTCAGACTTTTTTCGGCCGCCTTGATTCGCCGGTCATACTCCTCGCCCGCGACCATCTGTTCGAGCAGCCGATCCTCCGCCTTGGCGATTTCGTCCTCTGCCAGTTGGATCTCGTGCTGCAGCGCGCGGTAGGCTTCGTTGGTTTTGATCTGCGACGTCTGGTCCTTGTACTTGCGAACGCGTTCCTTCCACTGTTCGACGTCCAGCTCATACTTCTTTCGGTCTTTGACGGCAGCGAGCTGTGAAGCTTTGGTGGCGTCCACATCCGCTTTCGCCGCCGTTACGCGAGCGTCCACTTCCGCAACTTTTTTCGGAAATCGCGCGAGCCGCGCGCGGACGTCGTTGAGCCGCAAATCGACGTTCTGCAGCTCGAGAAGCCTTTGAAGGACCTTCTGCACGGTGCGGCCATTCTAGCACAGGGGTAGGGCGCGTCCGGCTGGCATGGCTTTGGTGGGCGCTCAGGGCGCAGGCTGGACTTCCATCGTCTGATCGACAGCGTAACTCGTGCAGCCGGGGATTGTGGCGCTCGGACAGTGCGCGACGATCCGAAAGCCGTCGGGAGAAACCTCGGCTTCGTACGTGTACCCATCGCGGCCGGATTTCTTGATCGTCATCGCGCCGCTCGACGCCAGCTCATCCAGCGAGCCGTAAGAGCCGTTCTGCGCCTGGTACATCCGCTCGGCCTGCGCGATTCCGATCAGGTCGTTTTTCACGCCGACCACGTCAATCGTCTGCACGGGATTCGCAACCGCCGCCGACTCCGGCCGCTGCGAGAAGTAGTATTTGTAGATCAGTCCGGCGATGGCCGCGACAATCAAAAGTCCCAGCAGGCTGGCTGCGCTTCGCATGAGCACCTCGCATGCAACCTACGATCCCGATCCGTGCTGCCTCCATCGCACCATAGGCTTCGCTTGCGCCGCAACGCGATGATGCAGCGCAGACACCAATCGGGAAACAGCGCCGGACGCAGGGGGATCGACGAGCGATGCTACCGTTTCCCTGCAGCGGCGCGTCCAAGTGCTCAGGCCTGACAAACGGACGTAATCGGCGCTCTCGTTTGACACTTGCTCGCGGTCCCCTGATACTGGCGGATACAAATTTCGTCGCTTGGCGAGGCTGGCAGCTTGCGATAGTTAGGATGGTGGCGATGCGTTCAAAACCGGGCATGCGAATTCGAACCAGTCTCACGACGCTCTTGCTTCTCGCCGCCTTCTCGCTCCTGTCGGCGCCGCTGCAAGGTCAAGATCAGTCCAGCGAAGTTCGCCCTCCGAAACTCAATTTCACCACGCACACGCTTTCGAACGGCCTCAAAGTGATTCTGCTCGAAGAGCATTCGGTCCCCGTCATCGATCTCCAGATCTGGTATCACGTGGGCGGCAAAGACGAGCAGCCGGGCCACACCGGCTTCGCGCATCTCTTCGAGCATCTGATGTTCAAAGGCTCGGCGCACGTCGGCCCGGACGAGCATTCGCGCATCATCGAAGCGGCCGGCGGCTATGACAACGCCGAAACCGGCGACGATGTAACGCAATTCTTCGAAACGTTTCCCAGCAATTACCTCGAGCGCGTCCTCTGGCTCGAAGCCGACCGCATGGGCAGCCTGAATGTGGATGACGCCAATTTCAAATCCGAGCGCCAGGTCGTCGAAGAGGAGCGCCGCGTTCGCGTCGATAATCAGCCGTACGGTTCGATCGAAGAGGATCTGCGCGCGGCGGCCTTCACCGTCCACGGCTATCACCACACGCCCATCGGCAGCATCGCCGATCTCGACAAAGCCACGCTTCAGGACGTGCGCGATTTCTTCAACACATACTACAAGCCCAACAACGCCACATTGGTCATCGTCGGCGATTTCAATTCGGATCAGGCGCTTGCGTGGACGCACAAGTACTTCGATGGCATTCCCGCATCGGCGAAGCCGATTCCGCGACGCGACACGCCTGAGCCGCCGCAAACCGCCGAGCGCACCGTCGCAAAATCGTATTCGAACACGCCGCTTCCCGCCGTCGTGATCGGTTACAAAATTCCCGCGCGCTACGCTCCCGATGCGTACCCGCTCGATCTCGCTTCAAACATTCTCGCCGGAGGCGAAAGCAGCCGTCTCTATCAATCGCTGGTTTACAAGGATCAAATCGCCGTGCAATCCGCCGGCTTCGGCAATTTCAGCGAAGACCCGAGTCTTTTCTGGGCCTACGCGATCATGAACCCGGGGCATTCGGCTCCCGACGGCGAAAAGGCTGTCGTCGCCGTGCTCGATGGATTGAAGGACAAGCCGGTGGATGCGAAAGAGCTTCAGAAGGCGAAAAATCAGGAGATTTCCGGCTTCATTCTCGGCCGCGACACCGACGAGGAAAAAGCCGTCGCGATCGAAACGGCCGCTGTGCTTGGCAAGAATCTCGACCTCGTCAATACGGAACTCGCGCGGTATCTCGCGGCCACGCCCGCCGATATCCAGCGCGTGGCAAAGGAATATTTCGAACCGCAAAGGGCGACAGTTCTAATCATCACGCCCGCGGCCCCGGCCCATTAGCAGCAAACGGCATGCTCGGAGAGTTTCAGGAGAGCGAATGAAGCGCGCAAAGACAATTTGGATTCTCTCGCTGGCGATTGCCGCAGTCTTCGCAAGCTCCGCCTCCGCGCAACAGGCTTCGCCGCCTTCCAGTCAGGCGAGACCTGCCGAGGATCAAACGAGCGGTCAAAAGGGCGGCACGGGAGTCGTCCCGCCCGGTGTGAAACTCGAATCCCAAATGCCGCCGGCGAGCGCGCCCCGGCCGTTCAACTTCCCTGATGCGGCCACGAAAACGCTTCCGAACGGCCTGCGCGTCTTCGTCGTCACCGACCACAGCGAACCCGCCATCGCCGCGCAGCTCATGATCCTTTCCGCCGGAAGCGTCAAAGACCCGCAGGGCATGCCTGGCGTCGCGCAGATGACCGCCAACATGCTTACGCAGGGCACCGCGAAGCGATCCGCGCGCGACATCGCCGAAGCGATCGATTTCGTCGGCGGCTCGCTCTCCGCTTCCGCCGGCAAGGATTCCACCACCGTCATGCTCGACGTGGTGAAGAAAGATCTCGATACCGGCCTCGACCTGATGTCCGATATCGTCCTGCATCCCGCGTTCAGCGCCGACGAACTCGAGCGCCAGCGCCAGCAGCTTCTTTCCAATCTCACCGTGCAGTATTCCGATCCGGACTATCTCGCCTCGGTCGTATTCAATCGCGTCGTGTACGGCGGCTCGCCCTACGGCTGGCCGGAAGAGGGCACGCCGGATACGGTGACGAAATTCGATCCTGCGCAGCTCGCGAAATTCCACGACGCAAACTACGCGCCGAACCAATCGTTGCTGGCCTTCGCCGGCGACATCACGCCCGAAGCCGCCTTCGCCGCCGCGGAAAAGTACTTCGGCGGCTGGCCGCAAGTCGCCATCACCGTAGGGCCGCCCGTCGCGCCCGCGCCGACCTCTGGAATGCACGTCTGGCTGATCGATAAGCCCGACGCCGTGCAAACGCAGATTCGCGTCGGCAAGCTCGGCATCCGTCGCGCCGACCCGAATTACATTCCCGTCGTCGTGATGAATCGCATTTTCGGCGGCGGCTACAACAGCCGTCTCAACACGGAAGTGCGCGTCAAGAAGGGCCTCACGTATAGCGCCTATTCGTCGTTCAGCCCGCACCGCGATGCCGGCTCATTCGCCGTGGGAACGTACACGCGCACGGCGGCCACCGTCGATGCCACGAAGCTCGTCATCGATTTGATCGCGAAGATGTACACGGGAGAAGTAACGCCGCAGGAGATGAATTTCGCGCGCGATTATCTCGCGGGCGTCTATCCGATTCAGTCGGAGACCGCCGAGCAGGTGGCGGATCGCGTGCTAACGGTTGTCGCGTTCGGCCTGCCGAGGGATTACAACTATACGTATCCCGACCGAATCCGCGGCGTCACGTCCGAACAGGTCCACGACATGGCTCAGAAGTATCTCGCCGCTGCCGATCTCGATCTCGTCCTCGCGGGCAACGTCAGCGCCTTCCGCGACGCGCTCAAGGCGGCCTTCCCTAACGCTAAATACGACGAAATTCCCTTCGATCAGATCGACGTCCTCGCCCCCGACCTCCGCGCTCCAAAGAGCGCGCCCGCCGCGTCAACGAAATAGGCGCTGAGCTACCGCACCGACAGAATCACCTTCCCGATGTTCTTCCGGTCGTGGATGTACTGGTGCGCGGCGGCGGCTTCGTCGAGCGGGAAGGTCTTCGCGATCACGGGCTTGATTTTTCCTTCGGTGTACATCTTGAAAATATCGTCGATCTCGCGTCGCAGCAGCGGAAGGCGCGATTCCATCGCGCCGAGACTCACGCCGATCACGGCAAGATTCTGCGACATCATCCTCAGCGGATGAAATCGCGGCGTCTGCGCCAGCGCCTTAAGTCCACTCACGAGGCTGCGCTTCCCGCTGGTCCCCGCCGCCTCGGACAAGCCGTACACCACAAGCCGCCCGGTCGGGCCGAGGCACTGTTGGCTTCGCGTGAGGTTTTTCCCGCCGATCGGATCCATCACCATCTCGATTCCGTCCGGCGCAAATTTCCGCACCACCTCGACGAAATCGCTCTTCTGATAGTCGATCGGGTGATCGACGCCGATCTTGCGCAGATACTCCTGCTTCGTCGGCCCTGCGGTGCCGAACGTGACCAGCCCTCGTGCCCGTGCCAGTTGCACCGCCGCGATGCCGACTCCTCCCGCCGCGCCGTGAATCAGCACGCGGTCGCCCGGCTGCAAGTTCCCCATTACAAACATCGAGTGGTACGCAGTCATGTAGTTGACCGGAATCGCCGCGCCATCCTCAAATCGCATTCCCGGCGGCAGCCGGTGCACTTCCTTCGCCGGGACCACAATCCATTCCGCGTACGCGTTGAAGTGGGTTATCGCAGTGACAGCGTCTCCCGGCTGCAGCCGCTCGTCTCCCGCTTGCCTCGCTCCGTCGCCAACCTTTTCGACTACGCCCGCGATCTCCAGGCCCGGCACAAACGGCGGCTTGGGCGTGCCGGGATACAGCCCCATGCGCGCGAGCAAGTCGGCAAAGTTGACGCCGATCGCTCGCACGCGGATCAACACCTCTCCCGGCTTCGGCTGGGGATCGGGAACCTGCTGCACCTCGAGAACTTCGGGCGGCCCATACCGCCGAACCACTACTGCCCGCATCTAACTCTCCTTCCGCCGGGACCCAGCTCGCTTCGCCCCGCGGATAGCCGAACCGGCAATGCGCTCCGGCTTTTCACTGGGAATCGACTGCATGCTATCTTAAACTGTTAGACTTTGCGCCACGATGAAACATCCGCCTATATATAGAAGCCTGCTGACGGGCGTCATTCTGTTTGGTTCCGCATGCGCCTGCCCCGCTGCCGACCGCGCGCCGCAGGGCTCAACGCCTCCGGTACTGGCCGCGATGCAGGCCGAGCTCGACCGCTCGATCGCCACGCTCTCCAAGGCCGACCCGCCCGCCTACTTCGTTAGCTACACGGTTTCCGACCGGCACTTCGCCGAGGTTTCCGGCTCGAACGGCGCGCTGCTTTCGAGCACCGAGGATCGCGCGCGCTGGCTCGAGGTTCAGTCGCGCGTCGGCACATACCAGCTCGACGACACGCACAAGCTCGGCGACCGTCCGCCCAGCTGGACCAGCCCCGGCACCACAGCCGCGCTCGACAATGATATTCCGGTCCTTCGCCGCGAAATCTGGCGCGAGACTGATCGCCAATATCGCGCGGCCTCTGAGGCCTTTATCAAGGTCAAGACGAGCCAGCAGGTGCAGGTGCAATCCAGCGAAAGCGCCGCGCCCGATTTTTCAGCGGAAGCTCCGCACGCCTCGATCGGCTCTCCCGTTGATATCCATCTCGACCGCAAGCCCTGGGAAGAGCGCGTGCGGCGCTACACGGCGGCGTTCAGCAAGTCTCCCTTTGTGCTGAACTCGATCGCCACGTTCACGGCTCTGGCGATGAATCAGTATCAGGCCAACACCGAGGGCACGAAACTCGCCTTCGGGCAAATCCACTATCGCCTCGAACTCTTCGTCCAGAGCAAAGCGCCGGACGGCATGGACATCCAGCGCTACACGAATTTCGACTGGCTCGATCCCAAGGATGCGCCGGACGATAAGACTGTATCCGCAGCCGTCCAGAAACTGATCGAGGAAACCGAGGCGCTCGATCAGGCCCCGCTCGCCGATCCGTATGCCGGTCCGACTCTTCTCACCGGCCGCGCCGCCGCCGTCTTCTTCCACGAAGTCTTCGGCCACCGCATCGAAGGCTTCCGCCAGAAGGACATCGCCGAAGGGCAGACTTTCACCAGCAAAATCGGCGAAAAGATCATGCCCGATTTCATCTCCATCAAGGACGATCCGACCGAGCCGATGCACGACGGCCAGATGCTGCTCGGCTATTATCCCTTCGACGATGAAGGCGTCCCCGCGACAAACGTTCCGCTTGTCGATAAGGGCGTTCTGGAGACTTTCCTGATGTCGCGTTCGCCGCTGATGGACGTGCCGCGTTCCAACGGCCACGGCCGCCGTCAGCTCGGCTACGTTCCCGTCGCGCGCCAGGGCAATTTGATTATTTCGAGCACCAACGGCGTGCCGTTCGATCAGCTGCGCCAGAAATTGGTCGACCTCGTGAAGAAACAAAACCTGCCGTACGGCCTGCTCATCGACGATATCGAGGGCGGATTCACCTTCACGGGGCGCGGCCAGCCGCAGGCGTTTCAAGTTACGCCGCTCGTCGTCTACCGCGTATTCGCGGACGGCCGGCCCGACCAGCTCGTGCGCGGCGTCAACATCGTCGGCACGCCGCTCGTCTCGCTCACCAAGATCGTCGCCACCAGCGACAAGCAGGAAATCTTCAACGGCTATTGCGGCGCGGAATCCGGCTCTGTTCCGGTTTCGGCGGTCGCCCCGGCAATTCTGATCTCCGAGATGGAATTCGCGAAGAAGGAAACCTCCACCGACCGGCCGCCGATCCTGCCGCCTCCCGCGCACGATCCGCAGGCAAAGGGACAGTAGCCGTGAAAAATTCTTCGGCACTGGCGCTGCTGGCTTCCTGCGCGATGCTCTTCGCCGCGCCCGCGTTTGCCAACCGCGCCGCGCCTGCTCCTGCGCCGCAAGAGCTGACGATCCCCGCGGGAGACAACGATCAGACCCTTCGCGCCATGCGCGACGAAATGGAGCGCTCTCGCTCGCGCCTCGTCCTGCCCGGCGTGGACAAGCCCTTCTACATCGAGTACCGCCTGCTCGATCTCGACATTCACACCGTCACGGCGTCGTTCGGTTCTCTGCTTTCGAGCTCCACTTCGCGCAACCGCTTCATGAGCGTCGATGTGCGCGTCGGCAACTATCACCTCGACAGCTCGAACTTCATCAGCGAAGACGGCTTCCAGGGCTTCCTCGGCTCTACCGGCCAGGTCGGCATCGACCGCGACTACAACTCGCTCCGCCAGGATCTCTGGCTCGCCACCGACCAGGCGTACAAAGCCGCGGTCACGCAGATGTCGATCAAGCAGGCCTTTCTCCGCAGCCTCACCAAGCCGCCCGAAATCGACGACTTCGCGATGGCCGATCCGATCGTGAAAGTCGATCCGCGCGTCGAGCCGGATTGGACGTCGCGCAACTGGGACGATGAAGCCCGCGCCGCGTCCGCCGTGCTCAAGAATTTCCCGCAGCTCTATGGCTCGCGCATCACCTATTCGCTCATCTATACGACCACGTACCGCATGACGAGCGAGGGCACGATCATCCGCGACTCGCGCCATCTCGCGGGCATCGAAGCCGGCCTTGACACCGAAGCCGACGACGGCATGCCGCTCAACAATTTCTACTCCGTTTACGCAGACGCTCCCGCGGGCCTGCCCGATGCCGCGAGCGTCTCGAAGGCGCTCACGCAGGCCGCCACCGAGCTCATGGCGCTGCGCGATGGCCCGCTCGTTTCCGACTACACCGGCCCGGTGCTCTTCGACGCGCCCGCTGCCGCTGCCACGCTCGCGCAAGTTCTTGAGCCGTCGCTTTCCGGCGCGCGCCCGCCGCTTTCGATGACCAACGAGCTCGACGAGTTCCTCGAGCGCGCCGGCGGACGCAGCGAATGGACGGCGCGCGTCGGCACGCGCGTGCTGCCCGCGAGCGTCACGCTCGTCGATGATCCCACGCTGCACGATTTCAACGGCACGCCGCTGCTCGGCGGCTACGATGTGGACGATGAAGGCGCCCGCGCCCAGCGCGTTTCCATCGTCGAAAGCGGGATGCTGCGCAATCTGCTGATGTCGCGGCGCCCCGGTTCCGATTTCTACGCCTCGAATGGACACGCGCGCTCGGCCCTGCTCACCGATCCGCGCCCCTTGAGCAGCAATCTGCTGCTCCAGTCATCGGACGCGCTCGCTCCCGCCGATCTGCGCAAGAAATTTCTCAGCGCGTGCAAAGACGACGGCCACGAGTGGTGCCTCGAAGTGAAGCGCATGGCCAATCCGGCGATCGCGTCGATTCAGCAGCAGGATTTTTCGGATTTCATCGGCGAGTTCGGCGAGGGCATTGCGACCGGCGAACGCGCGCCCCTGTTCGTCTATCGCGTTTACGTTGCCGACGGCCATGAGGAGCCGGTCCGTGGCGGCGTCATCGAAGGGATGACGCTCCGCACGCTGCGCAACATGCTCGCGATCGGCAACGACTCGACCGTTTACACCTACATGCAGAATCCGCAGGGCGGACTCGCGGGAACGGCCCTCGGCGCGTTCGGTTCGGCGCAGGGCGGAATTCCCAGCACCGTCGTCGCGCCGTCGCTGCTGCTCGACGACGTCGAGATTCGCGGCTTCCACGGCGAGCCTCGCCGCCTCCCCCTCGTCCCCGCCCCGCCGCTGAAGTGACGCATCCGGTGAATTAAACGTAGCGCCGCGGCCTTTAGCGCGGCAGATTTGTCGGCGGCTAGGCACACAACCCCCTTCAGGTTCAAACGTAGCGCCGGGTACTTCAGCCCGGCACTTCGCCTTTGTAGCGGCCGCCTTTCAGGCGGGCCGATCTTCTTTGATTTTTCGCCGTCGAGGATTATCATCCGGCCTTCCCGGCGCGAACTCCGATGGCCGTTCAGCACAAGAACATCCGCCTTCGTTCGGCCAGCTACATCGGCCGACGGTCGTATTTTGTGACGCTCTGCTGCGCGGCTCGGCGCCCCATCTTTGCGAATTCAAACCGCGCCACATGGGTGATCGAAAACCTACGCAAACAATCCGTCGCGTATCGATTTGGGGTGCACGCTTTCTGCGCGATGCCGGATCACTTTCACGTTCTTCTCACGGGACTCGATCCGAATAGCAACCTCCTCTCATTCCTGAGAAACCTTAAGCAAACAACGGGACACGAATATCTGAAACGATTTCACAACGTGCTGTGGCAAAAGAAATTCTATGACCACATTCTCAGGCCCTGGGACAATGCCGCTCGAATCGCCGGATATATCTGGATGAATCCTGTCCGCAAGGGCATATGCGACGACCCGCAGGACTATCCCTATTCGGGTTCGTTCATGTTCGATTGGAAGAAGGCTATCTCGCCTGTAGAGTCGTGGGTGCCGGATTGGAAAACGAAAGCGCCCGCCTGAAAGGCGGCCGCTACAGAGGCTGTGAAATTGCCGCGCTGCACCTCTCGCATCGAGGGCAGTCGTCAGTGCGTGAGGCGCGAAGAGCGATCAAAGGGCATCCGTGGCATGTCGATAACGCAAGATTCGCTCGGTCGGCACCTCATGCCCTTGTAGCGGCCGCCTTTTCGCGCCTTTTGCGTCCCGACGCTCTTTGTCGGGAAGGCGGGCCTCTTTGTTTCTTGGCCGTCAAGGATTACGATGCAGCGTCCAAGACGCCCGGTAAAACAAACACTGACCTGTGCGCGTCCAAGTCGGGGATCGTTCCTTCACAAAGCTTCTAAGGTCAAACCTCGGCAGATTTCCCCAAAGGTTGGAGTCTGGTTCAAGTCGGCGCCTATCTTGTAGCGGACCAGTTTAACTTGATCCCGTCCGTTGCCTGCGGAACCCTGCCTTCCAAAGTCAGCCGCAATCAACAGGCCGACTGGACATTCGCCCCTCAGTTCGTCCATGTATCCGCGCAATTGCGCCACGTCCTTCGGCTGCGCCTTCTTGGTTTTCACCTCGATGGGTATCTTGATCGACGAACCGATCGGGACCCGCTGCTTAAGTAACAGATCGATATGCCCCTGGGTCAGAGCTTTCTCGCCCAGAATCTCCAAGTCACTCGCCGCAACGCCGGCAACGTCAAGGTGGGAAAGAAGTGTCTGCAAATTCTGTTCGAAAGCAAGGTGTCGTCGAATGGCGGACTGTAGAATTGTTTCTCGGAAGCCTGAAACTTGAGGAACATCGATGAGCTTGCGGCTCTGCGTGAAACGAGGCACGAAGGTTGAGTAGTTTGGTAACGTAAGGGCGAGTGGCAGCCCTTCGGCAAGAACGCCCATTTCAGAAACATACTGCAACGTAGTTTGATCAGCTTGAAAATGAGTCTTTCGATATCCTCCCCGCAACAGCAGGTTCTCCGCTACATAGAAGAATTCCGTCCTCGCTATCGGTTCCACGAACGTCCTAACTGGCTGAAGACGAAGTCGAAATGGGAAGGAATAGGTCTTTCCGGTTTCGGCGAACGTCAGCGGTTTCCATGGGGGGAGGCGCTCGGCCTCGACGACAGCCTCCTTCTTAACGACGCGGTAAAGATTATGGGCTCTCGCTCCATAGAGACATAGAGAAATGAAACAAAGTCTCCCTCTTCGACCTCGCAATAAGTCCATGCGCCACTTTCACCGCTGGGAAAACCCGCCAACGCATGCTTGATGCACAATTCGAGATTTTCGCGGGTAGAAACAGAAATCAAGAAATATGAGGCAATTTGCGCTTGCCTTGATGATCCGTTCGGCATTCGCGGATTAAACCACGGACTCGATCTTGCAGGGAAGTCGCAACGAGTGACTCCGTCCAACGGAAGGGGGAAGCGGAATGTCTGAGCGCCAGTTCGTGAACTACTATCGCTGTCCTGTTGATGGCGAGGAATGGGCCGATGTTTGGAGCTGCTGCTGCAACGACCAATGTCCCAAGTGTGGAACGAAGGACATTGAGCCGTACAAAGGCCTTAAAGTCGTGCACACGGGACGCACAAAGAAGTCCACAGACTCTCACGCTTGACACGCCGTCTCCCGCCTAGAAGCATGGACGCATGGTCCGCGAGACTGCATTCGTGGCGCAGGCGGCGTCTCTCGCAAGCGCAGGGAGTGGTGTCGGCAGTTCTCGTCGCGCCCGCTTGCCCCGAGCAAAACCGCAGGGCGTCTCGCTTGCCCTGAGCCCTGCGAACGGGTCGGCGGCGTTCGGTCCTCGAGAACAGGAAATCGCCGGCCGGAGGCTGGCGCTACGAAAGGCTTCACGGTGCCGGCCCCCCAGGTTCCGATTTTCGAGTTTCGAAGTTCGATTTCCGACCCGTACAAAAGGGTGTTAATCAAAACCAAGTGTTTCCTCGCGCATCTCATTGAAAACAAACGGCCAGCCCACCAAACGAGTGTCAATTTTTCGCGCTGTCGCCGAACCGCACCAACATGATTTCGAAGGTGGAGTCGTCTGTAACCGCAGCCAGACACACGATTTCCGCCAACTCGAAATCTACTCGACAATCGTGTCGAGTAGAATTTCCCGCAACTCATTCAAAACAAAGACTCGGCGCCTCGGCTACTCGACAATTTTTCGAGGGGGGTCCACACCGCTTTCCCATGCCAGTCCGCGACCCGGAAAACGCGGCGGGCGAGCGTATAATCGCGCGGATGGCGACGGCGACAATCAGCCACGCGAGCCGCGAAAAGCGGATGGCGGCTCTCGGGTCGGTGGGCTCGGCGGTGGTGCTCGTCACGCTGAAGGTAATTCTCGCGGCGGTGACGGGCAGCCTGGGAATTCTCTCCGAAGCGCTGCACTCGATCCTCGATCTGGTCGCCGCGGTGATCACCTACCTTTCGGTGCGCGTGGCGGACAAGCCCGCCGACGCGCAGCACCTCTACGGCCACGGCAAAATCGAAAGTTTTTCGGCGTTCGTCGAGACGGGCCTGCTGCTGCTCACCGCCCTCTACATCATCTGGGAGGCGCTCAACCGGCTGCTCTTCCGCACAGTGCACATCCGCCCGAGCCTGACGGCGATCGTCATTCTCTCGCTCGGCATGGGGATCGATCTGGTGCGGGCGCGCGCCCTGCGCCGCGTGGCGAAAAAATATCCGAGCGAGGCGCTCGAAGCCGACGCGCTGCATTTTTCGACCGACGTCTGGAGCACGTTCGTGGTGATCCTCGGCATCACGGGCGCGTGGCTGGGAATGCGGCTGGGCGTGCCGTGGCTCGGCATGCTGGACGCGGTGGCGGCGCTCGGCGTGGCGGGCGTGATCATCTGGATCGGCTCGCGGCTCGGCAGGCGCACGATCGACGCACTGCTCGACGTGGCGCCGCGCGGCTTGCGCGAGCGGATCATCAACGCCGTCGATGAGACCGAAGGCGTGCTGCAGACCGAGCGCGTGCGCGTCCGGCGGGCGGGGCAGCGCTATTTCGTGGACGTGACCATCAGCGTCCCGCGCACGGCGAGCCTCGAACAGGCGCATGCGGCAAGCGACGCGGTGGAGCACAAAATTCAGGGCATGATTCCAGCGGACGTGGTGGTGCACGTCGAGCCGCGCGCGCGGCGCGACGAGCCGATCTTCGAGACGATTCGCGCCATCGCGCAGCGCCGCGGGATGGCGATTCATGAAGTGGAGGCGCACGAGTACGAAGGGCGGCTATTCGTCGAGCTGCATCTGGAAGTGGACGAGAACGCGAGCCTGCAGCAGGCGCACGAGCGCGCGACGGAACTCGAAGAGGAAATCCAGCGCGTCACCGGCGAGGGCACGCGCATTAACATCCACATCGAGCCACTCGGCGCGCGCATCGGCGGCGCGGAGGAGATGAAAGAACTTTCGCGCGCGGTGCAGGATTTTCTGAACTCGCTGCCGGCCGAGTATCGCGAGCTGGTCGATTGCCACGAAGTGCACGTCCGCAGCGTGGAGCACCGGATTCTCGTCTCGTGCCACTGCGCGATGGATGGAAAGCTGCCGATCACGCAGGTCCACGATCTCACCGCGATTTTAGAAAACCGCGTGAAAGAGCGCTTCCCGCAAATCTTCCGCGTGACGATTCACCCCGAGCCGGTCGAAGAAAGCTGAGTTTTTCGCGTCGCGAAGACTTGCGCCGCGAGCGCGATCACCACGGAAAAACATTCGAGGACGTAGCGCGGCTCCGGCGTTTCGATGGCGTACGCGAAAAACGCCGTGCGCACCACGACGAACGCCACAAGCAGCGCGATGGCTGGACGCCGCCGCGCGAGCCACGCTCCCGCAAGGGCGAGAGCAATATAGATGCAGTTGACGAACCCGAGTCCGAGTGTGGCCAGCAAATCTTCGCGGTCGTTTTCCCATTCGTTGCGCAGTGGAAAAATCTGCCCAGAATACGGCAGCAGCTCGATGCGCGGCGTGAACCACATTGCGAGAGAGCGCAGCGCGGGAATTTCGACGTACGTGCGCAGCGGACGGCGCGCGGTGCGCTCACGCGCGAGCTGGGCGAAGGCGCGGTCTTCATCCGGCGTGTAAGTGGTCGTCTCGTTGTACGGCGCGAGTATGGCCGCGACGCGTGCGCGTTCCTCTGGCGAATCGAACGCGCGGGCGGGAACGCTATCGAGCGGAATCGGCTCGTCGTCGAGTTTCCAGAGCGTGAGATACACGTCGCCATAGCGCCAGAGCCACGTGTGGGCCCAGGAGTTGAACCCGAGCGGGACGAGCTCGCCGGGGAGATTCGCGTAGCGCGGTGAGAGGAACTGCACTTCGTGCAGCGTGCGCCAGTTGCGCGCAGCCCACGGCAGCAACGGCAACACGACGCCGACGCCCATCAGCACACCCGCGCGCGCGAGCTTCAGCCAATTGATTGGTCTCCACCATCGTGCGACTAGTACGAGTCCGGCCGCGATCAGGAGCAGCGGCGTCTCCGGACGAACCAGCGCGCCGAATCCGCCGACGATCCCGGCGAGAAACCACGGGCTCAGGCCAATTGTGCGCCCCGAGCTCGCGCCGGCGTACGCTTCGAGGACGAGAAGCAAACCAAGCGCGGTGAGAAACGTGACGAGCGTTTCAGTGAGGACGACCGCGGTGTAGTTCGCCGTGAAGGGGCAGAGCGCCGCGAGCCAAAGCGCCACGAGCGCGACGCGGCGGCGTGACGCCTCCGGTGCGAGTCGCGCCGCAATCAACGCGATCAGGACACACGTCGCGAGATCGACGACGACTTGCGCGAGCATCACGGGGCGCGCGGATTTCCCGGCGACCGCAAAGACGGCTGCCAGAAACGCGGGATAGCCTGGCATGCGCGTATCGAGCGGAACGAGCCGGCCGTCGACCACGCCGCCGTAGACGCCGTTCTTTAGCCAATTCCAGGCCAGCGCGATGTAAAATGGAGTATCTCCTGAACCCGTGGCGGGGAATTCCAGCACGAAAAAAAGCCGCAGCGCGAGCCCGGCGAGTACAGCAATAGCGGCATTTACGCGCATCGAATAAGTTGTGGTCATTGACAGCGTTCCGATGGACCGCTAGTGCCGTTCCAACTTGTCGAGGTTAAGGAAAAGCTCGATGAACTACTCGTACGTGTTGCGGAGTGAACGGGACGAAAAGTTCTATATCGGCAGCACGGGCGACTTGCGGCACCGCCTAAAGGAGCACCACGGCGGTCGCGTACACTCAACGGCCTATCGCCGGCCTCTGCGCCTAGTTTATTATGAAGCATGTTTGAGCGCCGCCGATGCGCAGCGGCGGGAACGATACCTGAAGTCGGGGCGAGGAGGACGCTATCTGCGGCAGCGCCTCGCCTCCTGGCTCTCCGAAATTCAGAGCAATAAGTTGGAATGGCACTAGCTTGAGATGTCCTGATGGCTGAAGGCAAGCCCATTTTCTACGACGAAGAGCGCCGGAGGTGGCGGCGCACGCGCCTGGCGCTGGAAATCGCCGGCGGATTCTTCACGCTTGTACTCGTCATTTTCCTGGTCAACGTGGTACGCAATCCGGAGCTGCCGGACATCTTGCGGCCGGACACGCACGAAGGCCTGCACGCGATCCGAGGCAAGGCGAAGCCGGTATCGGTCCGCCGAGGCCGCAAGCGCAAGGTGGCGGCGCTCGGCCGCGTGCCGCAGAATTACGATCCGCTGCGCGCCGCCTTCTACGTGAGCGACGACTACACGAGCCTCGCCTCCCTGCAGCTTCACTATCACGATCTCGACTTGCTGATTCCCGAGCAGCTGCACGCCGTTTCGGCAGACGGCAAGCTGGTTGCGGATCAGGACGAAAAACTCACGGGATTCCTGCAGGGTCTCCAAAAGCGCACCCCTCCCGTCGAGCTGCCCGTGATGCCGATGGTGAACAACTACAACGCGGTGACGAACCAGTGGTGCCCGCCGGCGTTCCTGCAAATGCTTGCGAATCCCGCCGCGCGGACGCGGCTGGCGACGCAGCTCGAAGAATACGCCGACGCAGAGCGGCAAGCAGGCATCGTGGTGGACTTCGAGTCGCTGCCCACGCCAGCCCAGAAGGATTTTCAGGCGTTCATTCACGACCTGGCGACGGACCTGCACGCAAGAAACCTGAAATTGATGGTGGGCCTCCCGGCGGCGGACTGGAGCTACGACTACAAATACTTCGCCTCGCAAGCCGACGCCGTCATTCTGATGAACTACGACTATCGCTGGTCCTCGTCGGATCCGGGGCCCATCGCGCCGCAGGACTGGTTTGAGCGCAACATTCAGCAATACGTGAAGCTCCTGCCGCCCGAAAAGATCGTGATGGGCATCGCCAACTACGGGTACGACTGGCCGGCGAAAACGAAGAAGGACCCGCACCCGATCGCGCAAGGGATCACGTTCCAGCAAGGAATTATTACGGCGGTCGAATCGGGAGCCGATATCACCTACGACTCCGATTCGTTCAACCCTCACTATTCCTACGAGGACGAAAACAACCGCGTACACAACGTATGGATGCTCGACGGCGTGACCGCTTACAACCAGCTACGCGCGGCGGAGCGCGCGGGCGTCCAGGGCACGGCGCTCTGGCGCCTCGGGATGGAAGATCCCTCGATCTGGTCCATCTGGGACGCTACGCACGCGGACGATGCCACGCGCGCCAAGCTGGAAGAAATTCCGCCGGGATACGATCTCATTTTGGAAGGCGACGGCGACATCTGGAAGATCACTGCGACGCCGCAGAGCGGCCGCCGGACGTTTGAGTACGATGCCGACTCGGACACGTTCGACGATGAGAGTTTCCAGAGCTACCCGCTTTCGTGGCGCATCCAGCAGATGGGGGCGGCGCCTCACAAAGTGGCCCTTACGTTTGACGACGGCCCCGACCCGACGTGGACGCCGAAAATTCTCGATATTCTGAAACAGAAGCAGGCGCCGGCGGCCTTCTTCGCGATCGGCGAATCAGCCAACCAGTATCCGGAGATCGTGAAGCGCGAATTCGCCCAGGGCGACGAGGTCGGCAACCACACGTTTACGCACCCGGAGTTCGATATCGAGCACCTCAACAAGACGGAAATTCAGGTGCAGCTCAATCTGACCGAACTTCTGCTTGAAAGCTATCTCGGCGTAAAAACCACTCTGTTTCGCCCGCCGTACGGCATCGATCATCAGCCGGAAAACGCCGCCGAGGTCCAACTGCTGCCGATTCCGCAATCGATGGGGTACATAATCATCGGCGCGCGAATCGATCCGCACGATTGGGGCGAGGCGAACGGCCAGCCGCCCGCGCCCGTGAGCACAATCGTGCAGCGCGTGCTGACCGATACGGAAGCAAACAAAGGCAACATCATTCTGATGCACGACGGCGGAGGCGACCGCAGCCACACCGTCGCGGCGCTGCCCCAGATCATCGACGGCCTGCGCGCAAAGGGCTACGAATTCGTATCCGTTGCCGATCTGCTCGGGCAGCAGCGCGCGCAGGTGATGCCGCCGCTGAGCCAGCGCGAATGGCTGCTGGTGCGCGCCGACGCGTTTATTTTCGAAGTGTTCCGCTGGCTGCGCTCAAGCATCGCCTTCATTTTTGTCGCGGGCATCCTGCTGGTCAGCGGGCGGGCACTGATTATCGGACTTCTGGCGCTGGCCGAAAAGCTGCGGCCTGCGCCGCAGGATCATCCGGACTACAAACCGGACGTCAGCATCTTGATCCCAGCATATAACGAGGAGGCGGCGATCGTCGCGACGGTGAGCGCGGCGCTCGCTTCGAACTACCCGCGACTGGAAGTCCTCGTGGTGGACGACGGTTCCAGAGACCGGACGGCAGAGCTGGTGCAAGCGAATTTCGGGCGCGACCGGCGCGTGCGGCTGCTGATGCAAGGCAATCACGGCAAACCGTCGGCGCTGAATCACGGCCTTGCGGAAGCGGGCGGCGACATCGTGGTGTCGATCGACGCGGATACGATCGTCGATCCGGACGCCGTGCCGAAGCTCGTCCGTCATTTCGCTGATCCGAAAGTCGGAGCAGTGGCCGGCAACGTGAAGGTGATGAATCGCAACCGGTGGATCACGCGCTGGCAGGCGCTCGAATACATTACCAGCCAGAATCTGGAGAAGCGCGCCTTCGATTTGCTGAATTGCATTCCCGTGGTTCCCGGAGCGGTGGGGGCGTGGCGGACGGACCTGCTCCGGAGCAGCGGCGGATTTTCCGGCGATACCGTCGCGGAAGATACGGACCTCACGCTGACGATCCGGCGCAACGGCTGGAAGATTCTCTACGACGAGGAAGCGATCGGCCGCACCGAAGTTCCCGAAACCGTTGATACGCTGGTGCGGCAGAGATTCCGCTGGACGTTCGGCACACTGCAGGCGGTGTGGAAGCACCGCGACACGGCGGGCAATCCGCGCTACGGGACGCTCGGCTGGATCGCGATTCCGAATATTTTTCTGTTCCAGATTATTCTGCCGCTCGTTTCGCCCGTGATCGACCTGCTGTTCCTGCTGTCGCTGGCTCTTTGGGGGCTCGCCCAGCTTCAAATCGCGCAGTTGCCGCAGCTGTGGACTTCGCAGGACGTGGAGCGGTCGCTGATTTTCTTCGCGCTTTTCATGTTGATCGACCTGTTCACGTGCGTCGTCGCGTTCGCGCTCGAAAAAGGCGAGGATTGGACGCTGCTCGCGCCTCTGATCATCCAGCGCTTCTATTACCGGCAGATGATGTACGTGGTGCTGTTCAGCGCGCTTCGAGAGGCTGTGCGCGGACGGCCCGTGGGCTGGCGCGGCGTCGAGCCGCAGTTGCCCGCAGCTCCGCCGCCTCCCGCAACCGTCGCGCAGGTCTAAGAGGCCACAAGGTTTTGCGGTTCGATGTGCAAATCTGGTAGGATTAGGTCGTTGATGGGCTGCACCCCGAAGCTTGGGGGCGGCACCGGAGGACAACATGAGCGTTGCACCCCATGCGGGCAACGGGAAAATCACCGTGCCCGACATTCTCTCGCGCAAGTTTCACCCGCTTTCCGCCGTTTCCGAGAAACAGCCAAAGATCACGTGTATCACGGCATACGACTACCCGACGGCGCGCCTGCTCGATGAGGCGGGCGTGGACATTCTGCTGGTCGGGGATTCGCTCGGCATGGTCGTGCTGGGCTACGACAGTACGCTGCCGGTGACGCTTGAAGACATAATTCATCACACCCGCGCGGTCCGCCGCGGGACGCGCCGCGCGCTCGTCGTCGCAGACATGCCGTACGGCAGCTTCCACGTCTCGCTCGATGAGTCGGTGCGCAACGCAGTGCGGCTGGTGAAAGAAGGCGGCGCGGAGGCCGTGAAAGTGGAGGGTGGCGAGCGGCGCATCGAATTGATCGCGCGCCTCGTGGACGCCGAGATTCCGGTGATGGGGCACGTCGGCCTGACGCCGCAATCGGTGAACGCGCTCGGCGGATTTCAGGTGCAGGGCAAGACGGCCGACGCAGCGCGGCAGGTGGAGCGCGACGCGCGCGCCGTGGAGGCCGCTGGCGCGTTCGCGGTGGTACTCGAATCGATGCCTCGCGAACTCGCCGCGCGCATCACGGAAAAGCTGCACATTCCGACGATCGGCATCGGCGCGGGCCCGGACTGCGACGGCCAGGTGCTCGTCTTCCACGATCTCGTCGGATACGCGACGGAGCACAAGGCAAAATTTGTCCGGCAGTATGCGAATCTTTCGGCGGAGATTTCGCGCGCCGCGTCTGAGTATTGCGCGGATGTGCGCAGCGGACGATTCCCGTCCGACGCCGAGTCGTACCACTCGGCCGGCGAGCTGCGCGAACGCGCGCTCGCCCGCGCGCGAAGCTAATCCAAGTACAATCTGACGCGCAGCAGGACTGATCCCCCAGGCTCGACTGACCGTCGGTCTGGGGGGCCCCTTCTGCCGGAAGGAGCCGCGCATGAATCTCGAAGATTTTCGCACGTTGTACGACTACAACTCCTGGGCCAACCACCGCACGCTCGAAGCGAGCGCGGCGCTGACGCCGGAGCAGTTCACGCGCGATCTCGGCTCGAGCTTCGGTTCGGTGCGCGATACGCTCGCACACATTTACGGCGCCGAATGGTTCTGGCTCGAGCGCTGGCATGCACGCACGCCGGCGAAGCTGCCTTCGCCCGCAGATTTTCCGGATTTCGAGGCCGTCCGCCGGGGCTTCGCTGAAATCGATCGCAATCTCGTGGACTACGTCGCGTCGCTCACGCAGGACGATTTGCAGCGCGTGCTCCAGTTCAAGACGCTGGCCGGCGTGCCCTATTCGACGCCGCTCGCGCCGTGCCTGCAGCATGTGGCGAATCACAGCACGTATCATCGCGGGCAGGTGACCACGCTGCTGAGGCAGCTCGGCGCGAAGGCCGTGAGCACCGACATGATCTTCTTCTATAGCGAGCGCGCGGCGCAGGCAAAGGCTTGATGTTCCCTTTTCTCTCGCACGAGCGCTGCTGGAAGACTGCCTGAGTCGCCTTTTTCCTTCGCCCCTTCCATGGAAACCGTTCACACCGTCGCGTGGATGAAGCAGGTAGCGGCGGAAGCGCGCCGGAACGATCGCGTCCTCGGATTCGTTCCCACGATGGGCGCGCTGCACGAGGGGCACTTGTCCCTCATCCGCGCGGCGCAGAAGGAGTGCTCGCCGGTCGTCGTCTCGATTTTCGTGAACCCGAAGCAATTTGGTCCGAGCGAGGATTTTCAGAAATATCCCCGCACGACGGAGGCGGATCGCGCGGCGCTCGAAAATCTCGGCGCGGACTCCCTGTTTGCGCCGCCAGCAGAAGAGATTTACCCGCCCGGATTTCGGACGGCGGTGATCGTCGAGGGGCTGGGCGAGCGGCTCGAAGGGCGCTCGCGGCCGGGACACTTTCGCGGCGTCACGACCGTAGTCTTGAAGCTGCTGGAGATCGTGCAGCCGCGCCTGGCATTCTTCGGGCGCAAAGACGCGCAACAGGCGCGCATTATTCGCCAGATGGCGGGCGACCTGAATCTAGATGCCGGGATCGTGGTCTGCCCGATCGTGCGGGAACCGGACGGCCTTGCGCTTTCCTCGCGAAATCGATATCTAAGCGAGGAGGATCGTCGCGCGGCGACGGCGCTCTACAAGTCGCTTGACGCGGTGCGCCGCGAAATCGCCGCGGGCGAGCGAGACGCCGCGCGCTTGCTGGTCGCGCTCCGCCGCGTAATCGATTCGGAGCCGCGTGTTACTCTGGACTACGCTGAGATCGTGGATGCGGACACTTTCGAACCGGTGGTGAATTTGCGGAAAATATGCTACGTGCTGCTGGCCGCGCGTGTGGGCGGCACGCGCTTGATCGACAATGCCCTCATCGAGCAGTCAGATGATTCCTATCAAGTGACCCTATGACCACTGCGCCGCGCAAAAACACCGCTCTGTTCATCGTCCTCGTAATTATTGGAATCGGCGGCATCGCCGATTTGATCGCGAGGCCGCACTTACGCACGCTGCGCGCGGTCGATGCGGTGCAGCTGGTCGGCTCGATTCTCTGTCTCGTCCTGGCGCTCATTTTGCTGGGCGCCGGACGGCGCGATAATCGGCGGACGGGCAGCTAGCCCTCGCGGATCGCGGCCAGCACTTCCGCGGCGTGGCCTTTCGGCGTGACCTTTTCCCACACCTTGCGGATCTTGCCGTCGGGACTGATCCAGAAAGTCATGCGCACAATTCCGAGGAAGGATTTGCCGAAAAAGGTCTTCATCCGGCGAGCGTCGTAGGCTTCGATCACTTCAAAGTTCGTATCCGCAAGCAACGGAAAATTGATCCCATAGCGCGTCTTGAATTTCGTTTGTGACTCGATGGAATCGCCGCTGCAACCCACGACCGCAGTGTTGGCGGACTTGAATTCGTCGAGCGCAGTGCTGAATTCGACGGCCTCGTGCGTGCAGCCGCTGGTATTGGCCTTGGGATAAAAGTAGAGGACGAGATTCTTCCCCTTGTAGTCCGCCAGCGAAACCGTGCTGCCATCGTCGGAGGTGGCGCGAAACGCCGGCGCTTTTTCACCTGCCTTGAGCATGGGATTCTCCGTTTCGCCGCGAGGCTATTCTGCGAGCACTCGCTTGAGGATTTCGTTGACGGTCTGGGGATTGGCTTGGCCGCGCGTCTCACGCATCACCTGTCCGACGAAAAACTTGAACACGCCTTCATTGCCCGAGCGGTATTTCGCCAGGTTGTCAGCATTTCTGGCGATCACTTCGCGGGCGACTTTCTCGATCGCGCTCGTATCGCTGATTTGCGCGAAGCCTTCCGCGGCGATGATTTCCGCCGCACGCTTGCCCGTTTCGAACATCGCGGCGAACACTTTCTTGCCGCTCGCCGCGGTGATTTCGCCTTTCTCGACTCTAGTCAACAGCTCCGCCAGCGCCACCGGCGCGACCGGGCATTCCGAAATCTCCTTGGCGCTGTCTTTTAGACGGCGAAGTAGCTCGACGGATAGCCAGTTCGCGGCAGCTTTCGCGGGAGCGCCCGCTTTCACGACGGCTTCGAAATAGTCCGCGAGCGCGCGCGTCGCGGTCAGCACGCCCGCGTCGTACGGCGTGATGCCGTAATCGCGGAGAAACCGCGCGATTTTCGCATCCGGCAATTCCGGCATCGAGCGGTGCACCTCTTCGAGCATCGCGGGCGACACCGAAACGGGCAGCAAATCAGGATCGGGGAAATAGCGATAGTCGTGCGCGAATTCCTTCGAACGCATCGGCTCGGTGCGCCCGGCAGCGACGTTCCACAGCCGCGTCTCCTGTACGACGGTGCCGCCCGATTCGAGCAGGCCGATTTGCCGCTCGATTTCGTATTCGAGCGCGTGGGTGAGATAGCGGAAGGAGTTCAGGTTTTTCACTTCGGCCTTCGTGCCGAACTTCGGCGCGCCGCGCAGGCGGACGCTGACGTTGGCGTCGCAGCGCAGCGAGCCCTCCTCCATGTTGCAATCGCTCACTTCGGTGTATTCGAGAATCTGCTTGAGCGTGTTGAGGTACGCGTAGGCCTCGGCGGGCGCGCGCAGGTCCGGCTCGGAAACGATTTCGATCAGCGGCACGCCGCAGCGGTTGAAGTCGATGTAACTCCAGCGGTCGGAATCGGGAAAGCCTTCGTGGAGGCTCTTGCCCGCATCGTCTTCCATGTGCAGGCGAGTGATGCCGATGCGCTTCCTTTCGCCTTCTACCTCGATTTCGAGCCAGCCGTGCGTCGCGAGCGGCAGCTCGTACATCGAGATTTGATAGCCCTTGGGCAGATCGGGATAGAAGTAATTCTTGCGAGCGAAACGCGACCGTTCCTGAATTTTGCAATTGATCGCAAGCGAAGCGCGCAGCGCCAGTTCGAGCGCCTTCTTATTGAGTACCGGCAGCGCGCCGGGCAAACCCAGGCACACGGGACACGTATTCGAATTCGGCGCGGCGCCGAATTTCGTCGAACAACCGCAGAATGCCTTCGTGAGCGTCTGCAGTTGCGCGTGCACCTCGAGGCCGATGACGGCTTCGTAGCGCGCCATCACTTCGGGCGAAATCCGCGGCGCTTCTGTGGTTGTGCGAGCCATGGCGAAACGCGAATTATAGCATCCGCCACGGCTATGGTTGCGAGCTGCGCAATCCGCCGGCTAGCGGCTCGAATGATCTCCTGAGAAATGAAACTTAACGCCTGCCACGAAGTTCAGCCGCAACGCGGGAAAACCGAACGATTCCTCGTACCTTTCGTTGAGGAAATTGTTCAAGTGGCCAAAGATCTCGACTTTCCACGGAAGCCTGTAGGCCATTCCCAGGTTGGCGTCCACGTAGCCACTGTTGCGGAACAAGCACGGCAAAAAGCCACCGTCGCCGTTAGAGATCGAGCAAGCGTACGCGCCGTCGTTAGGTTCGATATCAAGAACCGCGCCGCGAATCGACGCATTCGAATTCAGCATCAGCGGGCCGTGCGTCCAAGTAATGTTGTATCCTGCCGAACTGCGCGGCCGCCGGAGCAGGGGCTGGCCGACGGTGAAGGGAACCTGAACCACGCCGGGTGCATTGGCGACCGAAAGAATCGCACTATTCAGCCACGTATACTCGCCCATGATTTCAAGCGAACGCAGCGGATGAAGCCGCATGCTGGTTTCGATTCCGTCAGCGCGCGAGCGAGCCAGGTTTGCCGATAGATATGGGCTTAAGGTGCCCAAGGGTCCTCCGATCGAGACGATCTGATCGCGATACGCATTGTAAAAATAGGTGACATCGAAGACAGCTTTGTCGTCGAAAAATCGCTGCTCGACGCCGGCATCCACACTGATGCTTCTCTCCGGCTTCAGGTTCGGATTGTTCGTGAACCCGAGCTCAAAGCCGTCAGGCGGACGGATGCCCGTGCCAAAACTGCTGTGAATGCGTGTCATGCCGATGCGATCACCGCTGGATTGGCGCGCCAAGTACGCGACGGAAAGTCGGGGGTCGGCCTGCGCAACCGTAGTCGCCGGAATAGGAATAGACGGCAGGGCATCCGTTTGAATCACGTCCACGCGAACACCCGTGCTAAGAAACACGCGATTGCTCGCGTCCCAGCGATTCTCGGCGAAAAATGCGTAGGTATTGCGGGGCAGCAAAAACGGCGCTCCGGCCGCGTTTGTTACAAACGTGTCTTTCCATTCCTCGCGGTCGTATTCGAAGCCTGCGACCAACACATCCTTGGGCGAAAGGGTCATCTCGCTGCGGGTGTTCGCGGTGAGCCTGAGGTTTTTCGTGAACGAGGAACTCCCGAACGTCGCCGGGGTAGCCGGGAAAAAGTAGTGGTCGGTCGCCACGCTGACCGTTGACACCTGCTGGAACCAGCTGGAAAACTGTTCCGTCTCGCTCGCCTGATAGCCGAAGAGGTCCTGCACCTGCTTGGTGAACGACGCGGGAATTCCGGCGAAGAGGTCATCCGGGTCGGAGCCCCAGGGACCGGGATTTTCTTCGCGGCCTGCATCACCGAAGAAATGTGCGATGAACTTCCGGCGCGGGCTGCGTGAATAACCGAGGCTCACGAAGGACGTTTGATTGCGGTAGTTGTCGTCGATCACCGGCCCCTGTGTGTCGAGGCGCGCGAGATCGTACGCCCAGCTAAAGCCGTGAAAAAGCCCCTCGCCGCCCGTTGCCAGACGATAGAAATGGTAGCTGCCGCCCTCGCCAACAAAACTGAATTGCGGCGGCCCTTCCCCGGCCGTGGTGATCACGTTGATCACACCCGAAACGGCATTCGAGCCGAAAAGGGCGCTTTCAGTTCCTCGCAACACTTCGACTTCGCTGACGCCATCGACGGGAAGCGGCGCGAGGTCGAAACCGCCCCCGAAATCGTTCATCGGAATTCCGTCGATCAGAATGAGGTTGTAATTGGAGTTCCCGCCGCGGATGAAAGCACTCGTAACCGCGCCGAGCTGCCCCGTGCGATTTATCGCAACGCCCGGCACGTTGCGCAAGGAGTCCGCGAGCGTCACGAATCCCTGCGACGCGATTTCATTCTGACTGACCACGGTCACCGACGAACCAGTCTCCGGCGCGAGCGCACCTCCCAGAGACGCGGAAACGACGACTTCGTCCTGCACGGCGCTCAATTGAAGGTAGATGTCTTCCGTGACGGTCGCTCCGCTTTGCAATTCGATATCCGTGTGGAAACTTGTAAATCCCGGCAGGTTGGCCACAATCGTGAAAGTGCCACCGCGAAGCTCCAAAAACTGATATTCGCCGGCAGAACCGGATTCGGTCTCTGCGATCGAAATCATCGAATCCAACAGCGCGATATGCGCACCGGGGACGGGACGGTGATCCGGATCATAGACGGTGCCGCGAATCGTGGCGCTCGCGGACGAAGTCGACTGGCCGGATGCGGCGGAGAACGGGAGCAAAACCAAGAACAACAGGAACGAAAACGAAAGTCGAAGTCTCATGTGGACCTCCTCTCCCTCTCGCGCGGGAGTTGAAGGTTGTCCGCGGTGAATCCCGGCTTACCGGGACGAACCGGGATTGAGACTTCGCCGGTCTCCTGGCTTGGCGGATCGCTCCGAATCCATCGGAGCGGCAGCGCGGTCTTCCCATCCGGCAGCGAATCTCTTGCGATTCACCGGCCGAGACAGTGGCTCGCGCCGAAAAACCCTCCGCCTTACAGTCGCGCGGCGGCGACGGCTTTTCACCGTCTTCCCGTGCACGAAGTCTCAGGTGAATGTGGGCGGCGCCTCTGCCCGTGGCAAAAGCGCCGTTTGCGGAGGCGGCGATCACCTCCGCGAAACGAACAGCAAAATCCCTCGGCTAACGGCTTCCGCGCAAAATCACGCGAGGGCGCCCGCTGGGCCGCATCTCGACTTCCAGCGGCGCCTCGAAAATCTCCTCGAGCATCTCGCGGTCGTACACGTCGGCCGGAGAACCCACACGCAGGCATCTACCCTTGTGGAGCAGCACGATGCGATCGGAAAACTCCGCGGCCAAATTAAGCTCATGCGTGACGACGAGAACCGTGTAGCGATTGGCGTCCGCCAAGCGTCGCAGCCGCCGCAGCAGTTCCACCTTCCCGCCGATATCGAGGTGCTGCGTGGGTTCATCGAGCAACAGCAGCGACGGCTGCTGCGCGAGCGCGCGCGCCAGAATCACCCGCTGCTTCTCGCCTCCTGAAAGCTGGTCCATCCAGCGGTCGCGCAGAGCATCCGCACCGACTTGCGCGAGCGCGTTCCCGGCAAATAGACAATCTTCCTCGGACTCAAACCGCAATCGCCGCCCGTAAGGATAGCGCCCTTGCAACACGTACTCCCACACGCGCAGCGGAAACAGCAGTTCGCTTTCTTGCTGCACCAGCGCGATCCGTTGCGCGCGCAGGCGCAAATCGAGCTGGCTGACTTCCGTGCCGTCCACTTCGATGCGGCCCGAAAGCGGCTTGTTCAATCCGGCCAGCAGCGTCAGGAGCGTCGATTTTCCGCTGGCGTTCGGACCGAGGATTGCGACCAGCTCGTGCTGCTGCGCCTCGAAGCTTACCGGGCCAAGCGTGAATTTCGGCGCGGAGCGGTCGGTGGCCGCGTAGGCGTAGCTCGCCTGTTCGACTTTCAAGCGCAGCCCCGCCGAGCGCGATGCTGTGATTGCGGGCGGTGCGGCGCTGCTGCTCAGCGAGCTCATCGCACCCTCCGGCGCATCAAGTAGATGAACACAGGCGCGCCCACCAGGGCCGTCATCGCGCCAACCGGCAATTCCGTGGGCGCGACGACCGTGCGTGCCAACATGTCCGCGAGCACAATCAGAATTGCCCCGCCCAGCGCCGACGCCGGAATCAGGATGCGGTAGTCGCTGCCGAACATCATGCGCATCACGTGCGGCACGAGCAATCCCACGTAGCCGATTGCACCGCTCACCGAAACCGCGAGGCCGGTCAGCAGCGACGCCGCGACATACACGACCATCTTCACGCGGTTCACGTTCACTCCGAGGTGCCGCGCCTCCTGCTCTCCCGTGAGGATCAAGTTCAAATCAGACGAGGTCGTGTAGATCGATCCCGCTCCAATGATCAGCAGAGAATAGAGCCAGCCCAAGTTGATCCGCGGCTGCGTCGCCAGATCGCCCATCAGCCAGAACGCCATGCCGCGCAAGTCGCGGCCCGGCAGCGTGGTCATCAGAAACATGATGACGGCGGAAAGAAACGAGACCGCCACGATGCCTGCCAGCAGCAGCGTGGCGCTATCGATTTGCCCGCCGCGCCGCCCGAGAAAATAGACGGCGGTGATGGTCCCGGCCGCGCCGGCGAAGGCAGCGAACTGAATCAGCCCCGGCGTCTGGGGCGCCACTGCAAGGCTGATGATCGCGCCGAGCGCGGCGCCGCTCGAAACTCCCAGCACGTACGGATCGGCCAGCGGATTGCGCAATAGCGCCTGAAATCCCGCGCCCGCCGTCGAAAGCGACGCGCCCACCAATATTCCGAGCGCGATGCGCGGCAGACGAATTTCGTACACGACGTTCCAGAAATCGGGCGGAATCTCGTTGCGACGGCCGATGAAGCGATTCACGAGCGTCATCACGATTTCCGGCACGGAAATCGGATACGCGCCCATGCGCAGCGATATCACTACCGCCACGAACAGCACGGCGCCCAGCGCCGCGCAAATCCATGCCACGCGGCGCGGCGTCAGCGGACGCACAGGGTCCGCTCCTCGCGCGCGTTCAGCGCCTTCTGAGTTTCGGTTTTCGAAGTTCGATTCTCGCTTTTCTCCGCAAAGGCTTCCGGATGCACGTCGTGCGCGAGCTGCTCGATGGCGTCGACGAGCCCGGGCGATGGCCGGATGGCTTCCTCGCTGACGTTGACGACGCGGCCCAGTTCGACCGCATCGAGATCGCGCCACACCGGACGCGCGCGGAGATCCGCGAGCTCCGTCCCGGCGCTTTCGCCGTGACTGGCCGCAAAAACGATGTAGTCCGGCTGCAACCGCACGACTTCCTCGATGCTAATCTGCGGCCAATTCTGCTTCGATTGCACAACGGATTCGGCGCCCGCCCAGCGCAACGCGTCTTCGATGAACGTGGCCTGTCCGATCGTGATCAGCGGATCTTTCCATACCACGAACAGCACGTGCACCATCGGCCGCTCTTGCAGCCGAGCATGCAGCTCGTCGAGGCGCTGCCGCATCCGCCCGACCAGTTCCGCGCCTTGCGGCCCCGCTCCGGTCACCCCGGCGATCTGCTGGATCGAATCGAGGATGTGCAGCACCGTTTGTGTATCGCCAGCCGCTGTGTACACCGCGATGCCGAGCCGCTGAAGGGCGTCCGCCGTATCCACGCGGTTGATCGAGTCCGTTGCGAGCACGAGATCGGGATGCAGCGCCACGATTGCTTCGAGGCTTGGATTTTGGGGCTCGCCCACGTGCGGCTTCGACTTCGCGGCAGGCGGATTGTTGCAATCGTTCGTATCGCCTGCCAGCTTGTCGCCAAGGCCGAGCGCGTACACGATTTCCGTCATATTGGGCGCCAGCGTGACGATCCGGTTCACCTGCGCGGGCATTGCGACCTGGCGGCCAACATCATCGGTAACGATTCGGCTGGCCGGAGCCGCAGAGACCTGCGAATTGGCTTGCGGAGCGAATCGAGGCGCGGCCGATGCGCGCGGCATCGCACCCAGAGTCACCGCGGCAGCAATCCCGATGACAGACGCGGGTAGGTGGCTTGCTCGACTCAAGTCTTCGTCTCCAACAAAAAAGCCTCGCGAGTAAAGCGAGGCTCAGAGCCGCACTCTTTCTCGCGAAGAGTGCCAGCTTCGACTGGCTCGGGTGCGTTCCTGACTCGCAGCCGCTAGTTTTCTGCCGGGCTGCTCACAGTGGCGGGACCGTGGCCGATTTTCACGGCCTTCCATCTACCCTGAGCACGCTCCGCTGGAGCGCTCGAAGGGAAATCCCGTGCCAGTTCAATTGTCGCTTGCGAGTCTATGCTGTGCATCGCACCGTGTCAATCGACGCCGGTAAGGTGCGGATTCAAGTCAGCGGTTCTTCCACTTCGGGGCGCGCTTTTCCACGAGAGCGCGCACGCCTTCCTGGGAGTCTTCCAGTTCGGCGAGTTCATTCAAGAAAACTTTCATCGAATTGCGGACGCCATCGCGCAGCGGCAAGCCGAGGCTGCCGAGGATCGCCTTCTTCGCCATCGTCAGTACCGGCCCGGACTGCGCCGTCACCTTCGCGCCGACCTCGGCGACTTTCTTCTCGAGCTCCTCTTCCGATACGAGCCAGTTCACGAGCCCCAGATCCCGCGCGCGCTCGGCGGACATCGCTTCGCCCGTCAGCACGAGCTCGAGCGCCTGCTTTGGCCCCAGGATGTACGGCAGGACGGCCGCGGCCAGCGGCGGAAAAACTCCCAGCTTGATTTCCGGCTGCGCGAACCGCGCCTTCGGCGTCGCGATGACGAGGTCGCCGAGCGCCGCGAGCTCCGCCCCGCCGCCGTACGCCGGGCCGTTGACCACCACGAGCAGAGGCTTCGACGTGTCGAGCATCGCCGCAAAGGCGCCGTGAAACGCGTCGAGCAATTGGAACACGCGCCGCTGGGTGTATTCGCCCAGCTCGATCCCGCCGCAAAACGTTTTCCCTGCGGAATCGAGAATCATCAGCTTGATTTCGTTTCGCTCGCCGAGCGTGTTGATGCCGGCCGCCAGCTCCGCGAGCATGCGCTCGTTCAGCAGATTGTGGTCGGGACGATCGAGTGTGATCCGCGCGACTTCCGATTCGATCTTGATCTTGACGAACTGAAATTCCTCGATCTTGGGCGCCGCCAGCGCCAGCGTTCCGAGGACTTCCACATCGCGCCCGTTCGTGGGCATGAAGACGCTCCGAGTATGAGCCTCTGAAGAGCTCGCTCGAAAAGCTTAGACGGTTTCGATTTCGGCCGCCACGCCCAATCCGCCGGACACACACAAAGTGGCAAGACCCCGCCTGCCTGTCCGCGGACTGGCCGACCGGCCAGCGCCGTCGAATGGTTGGCGAAGCTCGTGGATGAGGGTTGTGAGGATGCGCACACCGGTGCAAGCAGTGGGATGGCCGAGCGCGATGGCGCCGCCATTGGGGTTGAGCCGCGCACGATCAAAGTGCAAATCCCGGTCGCAGGCCAGTACCTGCGCTGCGAAGGCTTCGTTCAGCTCGATGGCGTCGTAGCTTTCGACCTTCGTGCCGGTGCGTTCGGTCAATTTGCGCACCGCGGGCACTGGCCCGATCCCCATCACGCGGGGATCAACCGCCGCGATCGCGGCATCGACGATCCGCGCAATCGGCTTCAGGTTCAGCTCGCGCACTTTTTCTTCGTTTGCAAGCACCACGGCGGCGGCCCCGTCCGTGATTCCGCTCGAATTGCCCGCCGTGATCGTGCCGGTCTTGCTGAAAACGGGCGGGAGCTTCGCCATGCCATCCATCGACGCGTCCGGCCGGACGTGCTCGTCCCTTTCCATGCGCATGACGTTGCCCTTCTTGTCCTTGATTTCAATCGGCACAATTTCGTTCTTGAAGTGGCATTCGGCTGCGGCACGAGCCGCGCGCCGCTGGCTTTCGACTGCAAATGCGTCCTGCTCCTCCCGAGAAATCTTGTAATGCTCGGCGAGCAACTCCGCGGTTTCGCCCATGATCATTTTCGAGATCGAGCAGAGAAATCCGTCACGGTACATCCCGTCAATCAGCGGCTGGTTGCCCATCTTGAATCCCCAGCGCCCTTCGACCAGATATGGCACGCGGCTCATCGCTTCCGCGCCACCCGCGACGATGATGCTTGCCTGCCCGGTCAAGATTTCCTGCCAGCCGAGCACAACTGCGCGCAAGCCCGACGCGCACGCCATATTCACAGTGAACGCCGGCACGTCATCGCCCAGCCCTGCGCGCCACGCGATCTGCCGCGCCGGATTCGGCCCGACTCCCGCCGGCCGCGCGTTGCCGAAAATCACTTCGTCGACGCGCCATGGCAACGCGTCCCGCGCGTCCCGGCTCCCGGGGGCATACGCAAACTCTCCCGGCGTTCTTTCCGCGGGCAGCGGCAGACCAAACGCGCGCTCCAGCGCCGCGCGCACCGCGATCGTGCCGAGATCGGGGTGCGTGAAATCCGCGAGCATCCCGCCGAATTTCCCAATCGGCGTCCGCACCGCGCTCACGATGAAAACGGCATTCGCCATGGCGGATTGGATGTTAGCACGGCGGATTTCGAGTCAAGTGCGCGCTGGGCACCACCGGCACTCACGCAAAAACCGGTGCGGGTCTTTCGCTGTTTCGTTGGTGGAATAAAGGGCGGGGCTGCGGAACAATTTTCAAGTTTTAGTACTGCTTCGCGCTAGGACTTTCGCGTCCGAATCTGCTCGCTAACTAGCCACTTTGCAGTGAGATCCGTGAAAGCTCGGACCTTGGCATAACCTTTGCTGTTTCTCGGTTCAGGTTGCGTGCTTAGGATAAGCGACCGCGATTCTCGGCGTTACGGAGGCTACGATGAATATCCACTTCGAGTTCCCGGACCCGGGCCCAACGCTGCAGAATTCCGAGCGTCACGCTGCGCTGAAGGACAATGCCGTGCTGGAAGATTTCGAGACGCGTCTGCAACACCTGGAAAATCGGCTGCAGGATTTGGACGTTGATTCGCGGCTGGTGTTTCTCAAGAGCGGGCCGCGCGTTTTCGACGCGGTGCTCGATCTGCGCGTCAAAGTGGACGCCGTGCGCTGGATGCTTCGCGTCGCGCGGCATGTTGACGATCCGGGACGAGCGCGCATTTTCATGACCGTCGCAAATTCCATCGATCAACTCGAGGACGCGCTCGAAACCGAATTGAGCGCAGCCTGATCTGATCCTTCGATTCCCCGCAGTTCCCGCAAGCGGTGATTCTCCGAGGTTGAGCGCCCTCAGATTCGTGGTTTCATCCTGGTTCGAGCTACTCCTGCCATCTATCCAATCATCGCGTTGTATGCGGAGCGATTGCTAGGGAATCAGAACGCATGTAATATCGCGCCTCGATTTGAAGACCACAAAACCATGAGGTCCCCGATGCAAAAGAGAACAGCCGTGCAGTGGGTCGCATATTTGGCGGCGGTGATCGTCCTGTCCGCAGCGATTTCGTCGCCAGCGCGCGCGCAGATGGCGAAGGCTGAGGACTATCCGCCGCCGAAGCCCGCATTTCCCGGCCAGACCAACGCCCCAGCCCCGGCAAAGCCATCGCCTGCACTCAAAGTCGATGTGATCATCCCGCGCTTCAACGCTCCATGGTCGCTGGCATTCATGCCCAACGGCAAGATGCTCGTTACCGAGCGTTACGGCTTCATCCGCATCGCCCGGATGGATGGATTTTATTCCGCGCCGATCGCAGGCATGCCGGACACGAAGATCGTCGCAGCGGAATCTCTTCACGACGTGGTCGTCGATCCCGATTTCGCCCACAATAGCCTGATCTATTTCACGTACTTCGCGCCGCCGCCGGGCGAGGACCCGGGCGTATGGCCGATCGACGTCTTTTATGGCAACGTCTGGAAAGCATCCGTCTCCGAGCGTCGGACGATGCGCGTAGGCGAGGAGCGGGTGGCGCGTGCGCGGCTGAGCGAAGACGAAAAGCGGCTCGAGGACGTCCAGGTCCTGCTCGATGGCGTGAACCGCCGCATCGTGTTCGCGCCCGATGGCACCCTCTTCATCACCGGCGCCGACCGCTTCCGCTTCTACGAGCCGAGCTACGACGGCACCGACCACGAAATCCTCGATCCCGATATCCTGCGCAATTTCACGGGCCGCGTGGTGCGCATCAACAAGGACGGCTCGATCCCGAAAGATAATCCGTTTCTAGACCAGCCGACTGTGCTGCCTGAAACGTATTCTTACGGCCATCGCGATCCCGAAGGCGCGGCGATCAATCCCAGCACCGGAAAACTCTGGGTGATCGAGCACGGCCCGCTCGGTGGCGACAAGATCAGCATCATCAAGCCCGGCGCAAATTACGGCTGGCCCAACGTCAGCTACGGCCGCCGCTACAACGGCGATTTGCTGGCCGGCAAGGCCCAGTGACAAAAGCCCGGAGTCGAACAGCCGGTGTATTACTGGTATCCGGACATCGCGCCGTGCGGAATGATCTTCTACACCGGCGACATGTTCCCCGAATGGAAGGGCAACTTGCTGATCGGGGGGATGGCCGCGAAGAGTCTGATCAGGCTGGTGCTCGACGGTGACAAAGTCGTCGCCGAGGAGCACCTGCTCAAAGACCTCAACCAGCGCGTGCGCGAAGTGCAGCAGGGTCCCGACGGCGCGCTCTACATTCTGCTCGATGACGGCCGTCTCATCCGCGTCTCAAGGAAATAGCGCGATTCGAATTGGCGGCGTTGACATTCGGACGCCGCACAGTAAGCTACCAACGTGGAATCCAAAGACGAGCAAGAAAGCAAACGACAGGGCGCCCGCCAGATGCGCATCGCGGGCTTGGTCATCGGGCTTTCGATGCTCCTGGCGCTGGTCGCCGCCGCTCTGATCGTGATTTTCGGGCACATCAAAATCTACTGACCGGCTCCCACGGAGTGAAAGCATGAAGGTCTTCGAAATCGCCAGGGGCGCGACGAGCCTCGAAGGTCTGCGCCGCGCCGAGCGGCCCGAACCCAAGCCCGGTCCGTACGATGTCCTCGTGCGCATGCGCGCAGCTGCCCTCAACTACCGCGACCACGCGCTCCTCACGGGCAAGTATCCCACCCGAATCGATCGCGACGTGATTCCCTGCTCTGACGGCGCAGGAGAGGTGGTCGCCGTCGGCAGCTCCGTCACGCGCTTCAAGCCCGGCGACCGCGTGGTTCCTACGTTCTTTCAGATTTGGATCGACGGAGCGCCTCCCAAGAATCGCGGTGCGCTCGGAGCGCCTCTGGATGGGACGCTCGCCGAGTTCGTCTCGCTGCACGAGGACGGCTGGGTCGCGATGCCGAAAAGCCTCTCGTTCGAGGAGGCCGCGACGCTTCCCTGCGCCGGCCCGACAGCCTGGAACGCTCTGATGTCGGTGGGCACGCGGATCAAACCCGGTGACACGGTTCTCTGCCTCGGTACCGGCGGCGTTTCGATGTTTGCGCTGCAATTCGCCCGTGCGGCCGGAGCGCGCGTGATCGTCACTTCATCGAGCGACGAAAAAATCGAGCGCGCCCGCAAACTCGGCGCCTCCGAGGGCGTGAATTACAAAACTCATCCCGATTGGGAAAAGGAAGTGCTCAAGCTCACCGGCGGCCGCGGCGTCGATTGCGTGATCGAAAATGGCGGCATCGGCACGCTTCAGCGTTCCTTCGAATGCGTCGGGTGGGGCGGGAAGATTGCGCTGATCGGCGTCCTCGCAGGCCGCGAGGGCAGCGCGAATCCCCACGACCTGATGTTCAAAAGCGCGAGTCTGCACGGCATCGGCGTCGGCCATCGCGCCAGCCTCGAGCAGTTGATTCAAGCGATCGAAGTCAACGGAATCAAGCCGGTGATCGACCGCGTCTTTCCCTTCGACCAAGCGTCCGACGCCTTCGCCTTGCAAGCCTCAGGCAGCTACTTCGGCAAGATCGCGATTAAGTTCTGATTGCGAGAAGCATGCTCAACGCAAAACTCTTCGCGTCTCTAGCGCTTGTGCTGCTGCTCGTGGCACTTCTCACAAGCGAACACGAGTTGTATTTGTTGAAGCCTGCGACAGTTATCAGTTTCTTCAAGGCAATCGTCGCTGCCCGGCATGAGCGGGGCAGCTTGTTGGTCGTCGCAGGGCTTTACGCGCGGCTTTGGCTCGGGCTGATTTGCGGTGCGCTCGGGCTGGCTTATTTTTTTCTGGGCAAATGGGCGAAGCGCCCTCCTAACCGTATCATCGCGTTGATGGGTTTCGTCACCGTTACGGTTGGGGTCGTAATCGATTTCTCCTGGAACTCCCTCACGCGGCACCATCCGCCGCCTGATAACGACATTCCAGTATTCCTGCTTTACGCCGCCGCCTATCACGCATTTTACTTGGGTTGCCTGCTGTGCTTGGCGAATCTGGTTTGGGCCGCGATTCGCGAAGCGATGGTCCGGATTCGACTGCGCATCGCCGCCTGATCGTCTTTCGCAAATACTCATCATCATTCCGAGCGAAGCGACCGTGCTATTATCCGCCCGATTTTCCCGGAGGAGACAATGCACAGCACCCGCCGCGATTTTCTCTCGGCCACCGCCGCCGCGATGACGCTCTCTACAGCACTCCCCACCGCGCTCGCGAATGGCGAAGCGCCTGCGGCGCAGGCTCCTGCTGCCGCCTCGCCCTACGCCGCGCCCACCGAAGTCAAAGCGATCGACATAATCAATCTCCGCGAAATCGAGCCTGCGGCGCAAAAAGTGATTCCTGTAGGCGGCTTTGGCTACATCTCCAGCGCCGCCGGCGACGAATGGACCAAGCGCGAAAACGAGGCTGCGTTCAAGCGCGTCACCATCGTCCCCCGCTATCTCACGGGCTACAAAGACGCCGACCGCTCGACCACTCTTCTCGGCTCCAAAGTCTCGATGCCCATCATCGTTTCCGCGATGGCCCAACACGGGATGGCTCATGCCACTGCCGAAATCGGCTCTGCGAAAGGCGCGGGCGAGGCCGGAGCGCTCTACACCGCGGGCTCGCTCTCGAATTACACGCTCGAAGAAATCGCGCAGGCCAGCACCGCGCCGAAGTGGTTCCAGATCTACCTGCCCGCCGACCGCGGCGTGGCCACCGAGATTCTCAATCGCGCCAAAGCCGCGGGCTATCGCGCGATCATCCTCACGATCGACACCGCCGTCGCGAGCAATCGCGAGACGGACGTTCGCAATCACTTCCGCTCTCCGCTGCCGCTCGGCAATTTCCCTGGCGAAAACGGCGCCTATGCCGCGTCGCCGGTCAAGCGCGACCTCGATTGGAGCGACGTCGCGTTCATCCAAAAGACCGCCGGGCTGCCTGTGCTGCTCAAGGGCGTGATGTCCCCCGAGCTCGCCGTCGCGGCAATCGATCACGGCTGCGCGGGAATGCAGGTGTCCAACCACGGCGGGCGCCAACTCGACGATGTGGCCGCTTCGATCGCGGTTCTGCCGCGCATCGCCGACGCCGTCCGCGGCCGCGCGACGATCATCATCGATGGCGGCATCCGGCGGGGCCAGGACGTGTTCAAAGCGCTCGCGCTAGGCGCCAACGCCGTCGCGATCGGCCGGCCTGTGCTCTACGGTCTTGCCCTTGGCGGATGGATGGGCGTGCAGGCCGTCTTGAAGCACCTCGATGCCGAACTGGAGATGACCATGCGGCTCGCCGGCGCGCGAACGATCGCCGAAATCTCCCGGCGCTACGTTTCCGCGGTGCCGGAAACCGGAGCGGCAGTTTGAACGTCTCTATTCGCAATTAGACGTACCCAGTGCAAGAACGGCCCGCGGGCGGCCCACCCCGTCCGCGGGCACTCCTTTTCGCCCCGGCGGGCCGCAATTTTCTTGGCATGCGTTGTCGATTTCTGGGTCTGTCGTTCGACTAACGGGTAGGAGGAAACACCGATGCAATATCTCTTGATCATTTACAGCAATGAGGCGGATTTTGCGAACATCCCCGACCAACAGAAGGCCGCGATCTACCAGGAATTCAACAAGGTGCGCGAGGAGCTCGGCGCAAAATTCGTAGGCGGCAATCAGTTGCAGCCCACTGCAACGGCCACGGTCGTCCGCGTCCGCGAGGGCAAGCGCCTGGTCACCGACGGCCCGTTTGCCGAAACCAAAGAGCAGCTCGGAGGCTACGTGCTGGTCGACGCGAAAGATCTGGACGAAGCCATCGCGATCGCAGCGCGCCTCCCCATCGCTCGCTTTTCTTCGATCGAGGTTCGCCCGCTTATGGTTCAGGCCCAGGCAGCCCAGCGGTAGAATATCAGCGGCATTGCCGCGCGTTCGCTCCGGTCGCCGCGTGACGGCGCGCCTCTTGCAAGATGGATCTCGAAAAGCTCCACCGCGAAGAGTCGGGCCGGGTGCTGGCCACGCTCATTCGTCTCCTCGGCGATTTCGATCTCGCCGAGGAGATGCTGCAGGAGGCCTACGCCGCAGCGCTGCAGCAGTGGCCGTCGCAGGGCGCACCCGCAAACCCGCGGGCCTGGCTGATCAGCACGGCGCGCCACAAAGCCATCGATCGGCTCCGGCGAAATCGGCGCTTCGAGTCCAGGAGGGATGAAATCGCTCGATCCGCCGATCTCGCCGTGCAGCCGGAATCCGATTCATCCGACGAAATGTTTCCCGATGACCGTCTGCGCCTGATCTTCACCTGTTGCCACCCATCGCTCGCGACGGAGGCGCAAGTGGCGCTCACGCTGCACACCGTCTGTGGCCTGACCACGGAAGAAATCTCACGCGCGTTTCTCGCTTCCGTCGCCACGATGGCGCAGCGGCTGGTCCGCGCCAAGCGCAAGATTCGCGAAGCGGGTATTCCCTACATCGTCCCTGCGAAGGAAGACTTGCCAGAACGCATCGATGCGGTGCTGCTCGCCGTCTATCTGATTTTCAACGAGGGATATTTCGCCAGCAGCGGTGATGCGCTGGTCCGCCGCGAGCTCTGTGCGGAAGCGATTCGCCTCGGTCGCGTGCTATGCGAACTTCTTCCACGAGAGCCTGAGGCGCGCGCCTTGCTCGCGCTGATGCTTCTCCACGATTCGCGGCGCGACGCCCGCGCCACCGCCGATGGCGAGATTGTGCTGCTCGAAGAACAGGACCGCAGTCTCTGGCACCGGGACCAGATCGAGGAAGGCACGCGCCTGTTGAAATCGGCGATGCGCAGCGGAGCCGCGGGCGTGTACGCGCTGCAAGCGGCCATCGCAGCCCTCCACGCCAACGCCAAGACCTCCGCTGAAACGGACTGGCCCCAGATTGCTGCGCTCTACGACGCCCTGCTGCGATCTCATCCCTCGCCGGTGATCGAAGTCAACCGCGCGGTCGCGATTGCGATGGGTCGTTCGCTCGAAGAAGGTCTCGCCTTGCTGGATGAACTCGAAAAGCGGCAGGAGCTGCGCGAATTTCATCTCCTCCCGGCCGCACGAGCAGACGTGTTGCGTCGCCTCGGACGAAAGTCCGAAGCCGCAGAAGCCTGTCGTCGGGCTTTCTCGCTCGCCACCAACGACGTCGAACGCCGCTTCCTTCGCCGCCGCATCAGTGAGTTGACGAACTCAACGCAGTCGCCATCGTAGCGCGAGAGTCTTGCTCAGCAGCGTAACTTGCCGTTAACATCGAGCCTCGCAGCCGCCGTGTAGCATACGGTTTCCCGATCTAAGTCTCGAAAAGGAACTCGATGGAGACAAAGCACTTCCTATTTGTATCGCTCACCGGACTCATCAGTGACATCGCCTGGCAGGTTTCCAAAGAAGGACACGAGGTCCGCTATTTCATCGCGGACAAGAAGGAGCGCGATATCGGCGACGGCTTCGTCGCCAAATCGAAAGACTGGGAGAAGGATGTCGATTGGGCGGACGTGATCGTCTTTGACGACACACTCGGCCAGGGTGAAAAAGCCAAGGCGCTGCGCGAGCAGGGCAAGAAAGTGATCGGAGGAACGCCCTACACCGACCGCCTCGAAGATGACCGTTCCTTCGGCCAGGAGGAGCTGAAAAAGGCCGGCGTCAACATCATCCCCTACGCCGAATTCACGTCTTTCGACGACGCGATCGACCACGTGACGCAAAATCCCGCCCGTTACGTGATCAAACCGAGCGGCGAAGCGCAGAACGTGAAGCGCCGTCTTTTCGTCGGCGAGGAGGACGACGGTCAGGACGTGATCCGGATGCTCGAGGCCTACAAGAAGGCGCTCTCCGAGGAAATCAAGGTTTTTCAATTGCAGCGCCGCGTCACGGGCGTCGAGGTCGCCGTCGGCGCGTTCTTCAACGGCAAGAGTTTCATCTATCCGATCAACGTCAATTTCGAGCACAAGAAGCTCTTCCCCGGCGACATCGGCCCGCCATCCGGCGAAATGGGCACCTCGATGTTCTGGAGCGGCGCGAATCAGCTCTTCAGCCAGACGCTACTGAAAATGGAGCCGGTGCTCGCGGCGGAAGGCTACGTGGGCTACATCGACCTCAACTGCATCGTCAACAATCACGGCATCTACCCGCTCGAATTCACCGCGCGCTTCGGCTATCCCACGATCAGCATCCAGCAGGCGGGGATGCTGACGCCCATCGGCCAGTTCTTTTTCGACCTCGCGACCGGGAACGATCCGAAGCTGAAAACGCGCAGCGGATTTCAGATCGGCGTGCGCATCGTTGTCCCGCCGTTCCCTTTCGACGATGACGAAACCTTCGACACGTTCTCGAAAAATTCCGTGATCGTCTTCAAGCGGCCCCCGCAGGACGAAATTCACATCGAGGACGTCAAGCAGGTCAACGGCCAGTGGCTGGTGGCGGGAACTTCGGGCGTGATCCTCATCGTCATCGGCACGGGCGCCACGATGAAGCAGGCGCAAGCGCAGGTCTACTCGCGGATCAAAAACGTGCTGATTCCCAACATGTACTACCGCACTGACATCGGCGATCGCTGGGTCGAGGATAGCGATCGCCTCCACAACTGGGGCTACCTCCGCCAATAATTTGTGATTTCCTGATCTTGTCATCCCGAGCCCAGCCCCGACGCTTTCGGTCGGGAATGGCGGCGAGGGATCTGCTGTTGGGTTTCGTCACCTGAGCCACGCGGCCGCATACCGCAGCGGTCGAACAATCTCTTCAGCCTTCGTCGCTGCGCCGCGCCTTCTCGCGACGTGATACGTTAGACCCTGCGTGAGGAGGTGCCGCCATGGCTCGCAGCCGCCGCAAGGACAAGCCGCTGAGGCCCGCGACGAAAGTTCTCACCGAGGGCTTCGATCCGCACCTGTCGCTTGGCTCCGCGCGACCCGCCGTCTTTCGCAGCTCCACCTACGTTTTCGACAGCCCCGAAGCAGCCGAGCACGCTTTCGACGTCACTGCTGGCCGCGCGAAGCTTCGCGAAGGCGAAGGCGCCGACCTTATCTATTCGCGCTTCAACCATCCGAACGCGGAAATGCTGGAAGACCAGATCGTGAACCTCGAAAAAGGCTCCACGTGCGCGCTTGCGTTTAACTGCGGAATGGCCGCCATCGTGACCTCGCTCTTTACGTTCCTGCGCCCGGGCCAGTCCATCGTCTATACGGTTCCGATTTACGGAGGCACGCAGCACTTCATTCAGGATTGCTTTTCGCAGTGGGGCGTCACGGGCATCCCGGTGCTCTCGGGACAGGCAGATCAGATCAACCGCGCGATTGCGTCCGCCAAGAAACTCGGCGTGGTCTTGCTCGAAACTCCCGCGAACCCCACCCTGATCATGACGGACATCAAGCAAGTCTGCGATACCGTCTCGAAGATGAAAATTCCCAAAGGCGGCGTGCGCCCGCTCGTGATGGTTGACAATACGATGCTCGGCCCGTCGTTCCAGCATCCCCTTGCGCTGGGCGCCGATCTGGTTCTTTACTCGGGCACGAAATATCTCTCCGGCTTCAGCGACATGCTCGCCGGGATCGCGCTCGCGAAGCATCGCGATCTGATTCGCCGCATCCGTTCCACCCGGGGCCTATTCGGCACGATCCTTCAGCCTGATGAATGCTGGATGCTCGCCGGCCGCCTGCCCACGGTGCGCCTCCGCATGGACAAGTCCAGCATCGACGCGCAGCGAATCGCCGAGCGCCTCGCGGAGCACAAGAAAATCAAGAAAGTGCTCTACCCGACGCTTTTCACCGATCCCGAACAGAAGCGGATCTACGCGGCGCAGTGCGACTATCCGGGCGGCATGTTGTCGCTGGAACTTCACGGTGGCAAGCGCGCCGCGTTCGATTATCTGCGCAATCTGAAGATTGCGCGCAACGCCGTGTCTCTTGGCGGAGTCGAAACGCTCGCCTGTCATCCCAAGACGACCACGCACTCCGGCTTCAGCGAAGCGGAATTCGCGCAGGCAGGGATCACCGACGGCCTCGTGCGCATTTCGGTCGGCATCGAGCACTGGCGCGACCTGCTCAACGATTTCGAGCAAGCCCTCGCCGCTGTGTAAGGAGGAGTCTTGTCATCCCGAGCCCAGCCCCGACGCTTTCGGTCGGGGATGGCGGCGAGGGATCTGCTTTTGCCTTTGACGCTGGCTGCGAACCGCCGCGTAACATCCCGAACGCCCCCAACGTAATCTAATTCTAGGGGGTATTTAAGGACATCATTCGATGCGAAAACGCATTTTCATTTTTCTTGCCGTTGTGCAATCGATCTTGTTTCTCGGCCACTGGTTTGTGTACGAGACGTGGCACACCTTCTGGGGCGTTCGCGGATCGGCCCTCGCCATCGCTTTCGCGGTGCTCTCGATCACGTTTCTCACCGCGTCGCTGCTCGCGCGCAGCTATTCGAACGCGCTCGTTCGCGCCTACTACACCGTCGCGGCGGTCTGGCTCGGATTCTTCAGCTTCACGTTTCTCGCCGCGTGCGCGTCGTGGATTCTTCTCGGCATCGCGACGCTCCTGCGCTTGCACGTCGCGCCGCGCGAAATCGCCGCTGCGCTATTCGGACTCGCCGCGCTCGCCAGCGCCTACGGTCTGCTGAACTCCGCGCGCACGCGCGTCACGCAAGTTTCCGTGAAGCTGCCGAATCTGCCTGACAACTGGCGCGGCCGTGTCGCAGCCCTCGTCACCGACACGCATCTCGGCCACGTCCGCGGCCACCGCTTCGCGAAGAAGATCGTCACGCTGCTTTCGCGCTTCGCGCCGGACATCATTCTGATCGGCGGCGATCTCTACGACGGCACCGCCGTCAATGCGCGCCGGCTCGCCGCGCCGCTCGAGAAGCTCTCGCCGCCGCTCGGCACCTACTTCATCGCCGGCAATCACGAGGAGTTCGGCCCGCAGGCGCAGTATCTCGCGGCCGTGCGCGATTCCGGCGTGCGTGTGCTCGACAACGAGAAAGTCGTCGTCGATGGTTTGCAGCTCGTCGGCGTGCACCATCGCGATTCGGTCCATCCGGAGCGCTTCCGCGCGATTCTGCGCGGCGCTGCTCTCGACCCGGGCCGCGCCAGCATCCTGCTCACGCACGAGCCGCGCCATCTGCCGATCGCCGCCGAAGAAAAAATCGGCCTCCATCTCGCGGGCCACACGCACGCGGGCCAGTTCTTCCCGTTCACCTGGTTCACGTCGCGCATCTACGGCCCGTTCGTTTACGGACTCAAGCGCCTCGGCGATCTCTTCGTTTACACGTCGTGCGGCGCGGGCACATGGGGACCGCCGATGCGCGTCGGCACCTCGCCCGAAATCGTCCTCATCAATTTCGAATAGTGCATTTGTGGCACAGACACTCATGTCTGTGCTCTTGCTCCGAGTTCCGCGTCATGGCCAATTTCCCGTGGACTCCACTTCGCGCGCCATGTAGCATCGTTTTATGAAATGTTCCCGTTCCGGTTGCACGCGCCCCGCCGACAAGCAGTGCGCGGAATGCTCGCGCTCGTTTTGCCCGCAGCATTACGAGATTTGCGACTTGTGCGAAGAGCCGGTTTGCCACGATTGCCGCGAAGCGCACCAGTCGAGCCCGCAGCACGAAGGCCGCTGATTTCTCGCCCATGACAATTGAGCGCCGCAGGCTGATTATCCTTGCGGCCGTCATCTCGGTCGCAGTCGCAGGCGCGCGCATCGCCGCGCAGCAGCAACCGCAGCCGCCCGCGCAGCCGCAGACGCCGCCGGTCGGCCCGATGGCGCGCATCCTCGGCCAGGCGCTCTTCAATCAGCACTGCGCAAGCTGCCATCAGCATGCGATGACCAGCGAGAATCAAACTCCCATCGTCATCGGCGGCCGCTCCGCGCCCACCACCGAAACTCTCGGCCAGATGACGCCCGAAGCGATCTACGCGACGCTCACCACCGGCGACATGGTCCAGCAGGGCCAATCGCTCACCGACACCGAAAAGCGCGTCATCGCCGAATTTTTCGGCGGACGCCCGCTTGGCGCAGCCGATGCCGGCGACGCCAGCCACATGACCAACCACTGCGCGTCGAATCCGCCGATCAACGACTCCGCCCCAGCCGGCCACGTGTGGAATGGCTGGGGCAACAGCCTTGCCAACACGCGGTTTCAGCGAGCGCTGGACGCCGGCCTCTCCGCGCATCAAGTTCCGCGCCTCCAACTGAAATGGGCGTTTGGCCTGCCTTCGGGCGGCGAAACTTCCGGCCAGCCGGCCATCGTCGGCAGCCGCGTCTTCTTCGGCGACTACAACAGCTACGCCTACTCGCTCGACGCCGCGACCGGCTGCGTGTACTGGTCGTTTCATGCTGACGGCCAAATCCGCACCGCAGCCCTCGTCGCGCCGGTCAGGCGGGAAGGCCGCGCGACCTTTGCCGTCTTCTTCGGCGACAAGAAGGCCAACGTCTACGCGCTCGATCCGCGCACCGGCGCGCTGCTCTGGAAGCGCAACCTCGAGCAGCGGCTGCTCTCGCACATCACCGGCGCGCCCGCCTACTACAAGGGCCGGCTCTACGTCGGCCTCGCCGGTTCGGAAGAGATCGTCTCCTCCGACCCGCACTATCCCTGCTGCACCTATCGCGGCAGCCTCACCGCGCTCGACGCCTCGACCGGCGACGTGATCTGGAAAACCCACACGATCCCCGACGAACCCAAGCCGACGAAGAAAAATTCCATCGGCACGCAGCTCTGGGCGCCGGCGGGCGCGTCGATTTGGACCACGCCGACGATCGATCCCAAGCGCAACGCGATCTACGTCGGCACGGGCAACGCCTTCACCGAGCCCGCCGTGAAAACGTCCGACTCGATCATGGCCTTCGACCTGAAAACCGGAAAAGTTCTCTGGTCGTATCAGGCGCTCGCGAATGACGCGTCGCCCGGCGGCTGCGGCCCCAACGCTCCCAGGGACGCGCAGTGCCCGCAAAATCCCGGTCCCGACTGGGACTTCGGCAACTCTCCGATTCTGCGCACGCTCAAAAGCGGCAAGCGCGTTCTCGTCGCCGCGCATAAGGGCGGCCAAGTCGTCGCCGTCGATCCCGACCGCGGCGGCAAGCTTCTCTGGACCGCCGATCTTTCCGCCGGGCGCGATACGTCTGCGCCGGTGCAGGTCCAAATCATGTGGGGCGGCGCGGCCGACGCGGAAATTGTCTATTACGACACGCGCGCGGGCAGCGTCGCGGCGATTCGCCTTGCGGACGGAAAAATCGTCTGGAATCGCACGATCGAGCCTTCGCCCGCGCATCCCGGCGCCGGAGGACGTCCGCGCAAGGGAGTCGAGGCCGCGCTCACTCTGATTCCCGGCGTGCTCTTCGCCGGCGGATGGGACGGCGTCCTGCACGCGCTCTCGACCGACGACGGCCACGAGCTCTGGCAGTTCGACACCGCGCGCGAATTCACCGCCGCCAACGGAGTCCCGGCGCATGGCGGCTCGCTCGGCGCGCCCGGCCCCGTCATCGCAGGAGGCATGCTCTTCGTCGGCTCGGGGTACGTCGGCACCGGCAATGGCATGCCCGGCAACGTCCTCCTCGCCTTTTCCGCGCAGTAGTGCTTCTTCCCTCCGAGATTTGAACGTAGCGCCGCGGTCTTCAGCGCGGCATCTTCGCTTGCCAAGTCTGTCGGTAGCGCTGGTTTACCCCGAGGAACGAAGGGCTCGTCCGGTCGGCGATTTTCGGTTCTCTCGCCTAGGTTTGAATGTAGCGCCGGGTTCTCCAGCCCGGCATCTTCCTTTGCCGCGAAATTCGAGACTCGAAGGTCGACATTCGCACTCGGCGTTCCTCCTCTAGATCCTGAGGAGCAGACCACGTGCCCCGCATCTGCCCTGCGCGTGTTCCTGAGACCCTTCGGAAATGATTTACCTACTCGGTAGGCATGTTTGTCGATATCATACGTCCCGCCATGGATACTAAAGGTCAGATCGCAAACTATGTTCGTGAAATAGATCGAGTTAGCGCAGATAAGGAAAACCTCTGGCGAATGATACGGAAGTGTATCCAGGACGACCACGTCGACGACGCAATCAGCCTGCTGAATCGGTATTTCGGCATGAAGGAGAGAATCGAAAGGGTCGAGACAGATTTGCAAGGCCTCCTGAAAGCGCAGCTCGCGGACAAATAGATGAGCGCACTACCGCATCTCGCCAAAGAGATCGACCTCTTGAGATGGGTCGCGGCCAATCCTAACAAGCCTTTCGACCCGAACATGGTCGTGAGTACAAGCACGGGACACACTGACGACTGGGAATGGCAGGCCGTACTCCATCAAATGGAAGAACTAGCTCGCCTGAATTACATACGCAAGATCAAGCAAGATTCCGGCGGCTCGACATATTGGACGATTACTGAAAGAGGCGAGAGTTACCTGAATGCACTTGAGCGCGCCGAGACTGCAAACCTCGAAACCGCTGTCGCTGATTCGATAAGTCGGCCGCAGATACCGCCTTCAAACTTTGATACTGTAACCAAACCAGTTACCGCAACTATCCAATCGCCGCTCGCGCAGGATACGCGTCCATTTCCCAGCTTCGGTGAAGAGCAAGCGAAATCCGACCGGCTGAGCCGCGAGACGATTGATCGATTCACCGATCGCACACGCACGATTTTCGAAATCGCCGACCATTTCCGACTTTCGACTAGACGCCCAGCCATTTCCACCATTCACCTGATTAGAGCATTCGCGGCCCAACCTGAGGGCCAGTTCCCACAAATGTTACGAGAATCCGACGTCAGTCTGGATCTGCTCATCCCTCCAAGAGACGACATGCCAGAGGAAGGCTCCCTAGGGGGAATCACTTCAAGCGCCGGTTGGCAACTGCCCCCAGTCACAGATGACGTCCAACTCGCATTGCTCAACGCTCGTCAGAAGGCGAACGAGCTACTTTCTGCAACCATCGATGATAGTCACGTGCTGTACGGGCTACTATCCGTTTCCGGCACCGACAACCTCCTGATTCAAGAACTGAACAGGCGCGGTGTCATAGCAGATAAGGTCAGGCTAGCGACGGCCACGCAAAGTGGCCCCTCGACGCACGTCGCTCGGGATCGCTGGACGGTCGACGACTCCCTAGGCTATTTCCCCTACGCGTACGCAATCTATCGATTTCTGACCGACAAGAACACTGCGCCGCCTCTCGCGATAAGTATCCAGGCCCCGTGGGGTGGCGGAAAAACGTCATTGATGCGAATGGTTCAAGCGCAACTCGACCCCGCGTCACTTCGGCGAGATCAAACTCCTCCGCCCGAAAGGAAAAGGGCGACCGTCAAAGACGTGATCGCCGAGATCGAAAGATTATCGTCGACCCAGAATGCTAACGCCGCTAAGAGGGCACCGGCCGCGGGACAACCCGACCAAGACACAAATCAGGTCCCGCAGATTAAGCCTCCCACAAACGAAGACACCGGGGAACGCAGGGTAACGATTTGGTTCAATGCTTGGAAATATGAGAGCACGGCCCAAGTGTGGGCGGGCCTAGCAGACACGATTGTGCGTCAGGTAAGCGATCGACTCGGACCCGTCGAAAGAGAATTGTTTTGGCTGCGACTACAGTTGCGGCGAATCGACACTGGCGAAGTACGGCGCAGAATCCACGAGCAAATTCTGCTGCGTTTCTGGCAGAAGCTCCCCCATTGGGCCTGGGCGTATGTTTTGTGTCCGGCAGTATCCCTGTTCGCGGTCATCTTCGGAAGAGTTGTTCACAGGCCAGGATGGGAAGTCGGAGGATGGGTGAGTGCGATTCTGACCACCGCAGCCAGCCTGGTTGCGGCCTCCCTCCAATTGAAGGGCGCTTCATCGGAAGTCGAGCGGCAGCCTGCCGACTTGAGCCTTGCGAAAATCGTGGAAGTCCCAGATTACAGAGCAAACCTCGGATTCGTGCATCATGTAACAGACGATCTAGGCAAAGTGTTTGAGACTATCCCCAAGAAATACCTTCCAATGGTCATTTTTATTGACGACCTGGACCGTTGTTCACCGAGCAAGATTTCCGATGTCATTGAAGCCGTGAACTTGTTTCTCGCGGGCGAATTTCCCGACTGCATGTTTGTCCTGGGCATCGACGATGAGATGGTAGCCGCTGCGCTCGATAAAGCCCACAGCGATGTCATTTCCAGAATGCCAAGCTATGCGAAATCGGGGTCGATAGGTTGGCGATTCATGGACAAGTTTGTTCAACTCCCCTTCATCGTCCCTCCGCCCACACCAGAAGAATTAAGAAAATATGCGGACTCGCTCTTCTCACAAGACAGCCCTGAGGTTGCAAACCTTGATATCGAAGCGAGGAATGAGGCCGCCGAGGTCATCGAGAGAAGCACCGACATACAGGAAACGCGAGAGGTCGTCGAGAAAGTCGCAACAAAGAGGTCGCTCACGAATCAGCAGCGACGGAGCCTTACTGAGGAAGTGGCAGTTATGCAGCAAATGAATCAAAACATAAAGGCCTTCTCCGACGAAGAGGCGAAGATCAAGAAACAACTGGCCGCTTGGGCTATTCGTTTCTCAGTCAATCCGAGGGACATCAAGCGTTTCATCAACGTTTTCCGTTTTTACTATTTCTTGAGAGCCGCACGCGAAGCCCGAGGACAAACCGTGCCCAGCTTGAGACAGCTGAGTTGCTGGATTCTCTTCTCGCTGAAGTGGCCGGAAGCGGTCCGTTACTTGAGCCGAGCTCAGGCGGTAGCCGACACCTCGCGCCGCGCCCAGGTTGAACTTTTGGAGAAGTGCGCCTCACAATCCCAAGACGTGATTACTTGGAGAAAACGTGCCGCAGAGTCTCTCGGCATCGAGAGCAGCGAGAACTGCTGGTTTTGGAGCGAAGAAATCATGCGATTCTTCCAGCACGAGTCCACGCTGCCGGCCTCAGATAGGTTATCTACATCATTCGAGAGCGGCCTCTGGTGACCGCCTCTTAACCAGAGCTCGCTCCTTCTTGCGGACTGGGAACTCGTCGGACTGGTCCTAGTCCTCTCCCAAACCTGTCCTCAGGGTCAATTCTCAACGCGTCGCAATCGTGATTAGCTGAAACGGGCTTCGTGTATTTCGCGAAGAAGGAACGATGGACGAAACGAGACGAATGTCGCGACGCGGGACGCAAAATGCGGCTCGCCTCGGCACGCCGGGGCGAGGCCTTACCATTCGGGTTTCTACTCGACAATGCTGCCGAGTAGAAATCGCTGTAACTCACTCAAAACAAAGAATCGGCGTCCCGGCTACTCGACAATTTTTCGACAGGAAGGGCTCCCAGGTCCCCGGCAAGGGGAGCCTGGGAGATCGGACCGGCAGCCGAATTTTCGAGTTTCGTTTTTCGGCGATTCGACCAGAATCGCCGTCCCGCTTGTCCCGAGCAACGCCGAGGGGAGCTCATCCGCCGCGGCGGACGAGCCGAGGGACCCACTGCTCCAAAAACAAAGATGCCGCGCTGAAGACCGCGGCGCTACGTTCAAATCTTTGGGCCTCGCGGCCGATCACCAATCACTGTTCACTAGCCACTGACTTCCGCTATTCTTATCAGCTTATGCTCGACCTCGGATACGTACGGGAACACCTAGACGTGATCGAAAAGATGGCGCGCGACCGCGGCGTCACGATCGACCTCGACGCGTTTCGCCAGATCGATACGCAGCGGCGCGAACTCATTCGCGCGAACGAACAGCTCAAGGCCGAGCGCAACAAGGCCAGCGAAGAGATCGCGCGCCTCAAGAAAGAAAAGCAGGACGCCTCCGCGATTCTCGCCCGGATGAAGGAAGTCTCCGACAAGATCAAAGAGGACGACGAGAGCATCACCTCGCTTGATGATCGTCTGCGCCAATTCATGCTGACCGTGCCCAACATCCCGCATTCGAGCGTGCCGGTGGGCCACAGCTCCGCGGACAACGTGGTGGTGCGCGAATGGGGCGCGCCGCCGAAATTTGATTTCGCGCCGCGTCCGCACTGGGACGTGGGCGAAGGCGCCGGAATTCTGGATTTCGAGGCGGCGATCAAGATGTCCGGCGCGCGCTTCGCGGTGTACAAGGGGCTCGGCTCGCGCCTCGAGCGCGCCATCGCCAATTTCTTCCTCGACATCCACACGCGCGAGCACGGCTACACGGAAATCCTGCCGCCGTTCCTCGTCAATACGGGCGCGCTAACGGGCGTGGGGCAACTGCCGAAATTCGCGGCGGAGATGTTCCACCTCGAAGGCACGGACCTGTGGCTCACGCCGACGGCGGAAGTCGAGCTGACGAATCTCTACCGCGACGTGACGATCGACGAAGCCGCGCTGCCGATCAAAGTCTGCGCGTGGACTGCGTGCTTCCGCGCGGAGGCCGGCGCCGCGGGAAAAGACACGCGCGGCATCAAGCGCCAGCACCAGTTTCAGAAGGTGGAGCTGTTCAAGTTCACGCACCCGGACCGCAGCTACGACGAGCTGGAAACGCTGGTGCGCAATGCGGAAAAAACGCTCGAGCGGCTGGGGCTGCATCATCGCGTGGTGCAGCTATGCACCGGGGATATGGGATTCGCGTCGTCGAAGACGTACGACATCGAGGTGTGGCTGCCGTCGAGCGGCGAGTTCATGGAGATTTCGTCCTGCTCGAATACGGAGGCGTTTCAGGCGCGGCGGTCGGGGATTCGTTTCAAGCCGAAGAGCGGAGGCAAAAGCGAGTTCGTTCACACGCTGAATGGATCGGGGCTGGCGGTCGGGCGGACGTGGATCGCGATTGTCGAAAATTATCAGCAGAAGGACGGCTCGATCGTGATTCCGCCGGCGCTCGTGCCGTACATGGGCGCGGAAAAAATCGGGCCGCACGGCGAGCCGCTAGGATACCGGACGTAAGCGGCGGATGGGCTGCGCGTTGCCAAGGAACCGCGCCGGGCACGATATATCGTGCCCCTACGAAGAAAACAAGAACGCGGAGAGCAGAGCGAACGTCGCATCGGCTCCCCGCGTTTGAATTGATGCCCCAGGCTCGACTGATCCCCAAGCTCCCCTAACCGGGGACTTGGGGACCCCATCTAGTTTGCGGCAGCGATGCTGGCGACTTGCAGCGAGCCGTCGGCGTTCATGGTGCCGGTGACGGTGACCTGCTGGCCCAAGTCCTTGTCGGGATGGACCGCGTCCTGATTCTTGATCGCGATGACTTTGTTGTCCTTGCCGTTCACGAAGACCCAGGAAGCGTTGTTCTTCGAAACGCAGGTCGAGGCGCAGGCTTTGTGAGCCGCGTTCGCGCCCTTGGCGCCGCAGTGGCTGTCGCTGATCCAGCCGGTCCAGGTCGACGCCTTTTCATCGGCGAAGCTGGCCAGGCTGATCGTGGCGAGCAGAACCGCGAGCAGTCCGAACATGCTGATCGCTTTCTTCATGTTCTTCCCCCCTTGAAAATACTTTATGCGTGCAAATCTAGCTGGGTTGGTTGTCGAAAGAACTGTGTAGCGTACAAACTGACCACTCTCCTTATACTCCAAGACGCCACGTCCGACAAGGCGAGCCATGGTACCGGCCGATGCGGGGCCGAAAGCAATCACCGACACGCAGGCTGCCTTGGTTCGGGGGAGGGACGAGCCCGGCGCTCCCACCCCGTGCGCTGGCTCGCCCCGGCTGGTGTCTCAATTCCTAGAATGCCGTCCAGCCGGCTTTGCATCCGAGCTACGATCGCTTTGCTGAGCCTTCGACGCGAAAATGGATACAACTATAGTGCTAAGAGTAACTTACGGCCTATTTGCGGCTACAGGGGAGCATGGCCGGATTATCTGTGACGGCACGGGCGCTACATCTTAGTTATTGGTTTTCATTGACATCCAGCCCTGCTTGACTAAACTTCGATTCTCGTGGGACTTACCAGTACCCAGACAATTCACGGCACTCGATACCGGCCCTAGCACTATAGGTTCCTGCCTCAGGAGGAAAGCACGATGGCGACGGTGGGCAAGGCAATTCCCCAACCCGTACCGCGAATTGCGCCGCGCGAGGACCTAAACCCTCACCGCATCGCTCAGATTCAGTTCGATATGGCCGCGGAATACCTGAAGCTCGATCCCAGCCTGCGCCAGATTCTGCGGACTCCCAAGCGCGTGCTCGAAGTGTCCATCCCGACGAAGATGGACAACGGACAGGTGAAAGTTTTTACGGGCTACCGCGTGCAGCACAATGTGGCGCGCGGGCCGGCGAAGGGCGGAATCCGGTATCACCCCAATGTGACGGTCGATGAAGTAAAGGCGCTGGCGACCTGGATGACGTGGAAGTGCGCGGCGGTGAACATTCCGTTCGGCGGCGGCAAGGGTGGAGTCATCTGCGACCCGAAGCGCATGAGCAAGCCGGAACTCGAACGGATGACGCGGCGCTACACGTCTGAAATTTTGCCGCTGATCGGGCCCGAGCAGGATATTCCCGCGCCGGACGTCTACACCGACGCACAAACGATGGCGTGGATCATGGACACATATTCCATGACCAAGGGTTACTCGACGCTGGGCGTCGTGACCGGCAAGCCCGTTTCGATCGGCGGATCGGAAGGACGCAAGGAAGCGACTGCGCGCGGATGTCTTGTGGTCGCGGAAGAAGCGTGCAAGGTGAAGAAGATGTCGTTGCGCGGCGCGAGCGTGGCGATCATGGGATTTGGCAACGCAGGCTCGCTCGTCGCGAAGCTTTTCACCGAGAAGAAAGCGCGCGTGGTGGCGATCAGCGATTCGCGCGGGGGCGTATTCAACTCGCGCGGGATCGATCCGCTGAAGGCGATGCGCTATAAGGAGCGCGCGCAAACGGTGGTCGGCATGCCGGGCACGTCGCGCATTTCCAACGACGATCTGCTGACGATGAAGTGCGACATCCTGGTGCCGGCGGCGCTTGAAAACGTGATTACTCTGAACAATGCCGATCAGATCAAGGCAAAGATCATCACCGAAGCCGCCAATGGACCGACGACTCCGCACGCGGACGAAGTGCTGGCGCGCAAGGGCATCGTGGTGCTGCCCGATATTCTCGCGAACGCCGGCGGCGTTACCGCCAGCTATTTCGAGTGGGTGCAGGATTTGCAGAGCTTCTTCTGGCCGATGGAAGAAGTGAACTCGAAACTCGAATCCGTGATGCGGCGCGCGTTTCTGGAAGTGCACGAAATGGCGCGGAAGCATCGCACGCATATGCGGACCGGCGCCTACGTGCTTGCCGTCGGCCGCGTCGCAGATGCGACGCTCGTCCGCGGCCTCTTCCCCTGATTCGACTCATCGCGGCAATCGCCGCAAGTGTGTCGCGCAGCGTCTCCACAGAAAATTGTTGTTGCGTGTGTGGCGGCAACGCGCGTACATTTTTCTTTGCCGGTGCGCCCCGCAATCGGGTGTCGCCGGCATTTGTGCCTAGCGCGGAGGGCACGACGAGTTGAGCACGCACACGAACCAGAACGGCCACGGAAACCCCACACCTCCGATACTCTTAACGGTCGCCGGATTCGATCCTTCCTGTGGAGCAGGCGTGGCGGCCGATTTGAAGACTTTCGCTGCGCACAACTGCTACGGCGTCGCGGCAGTGACAGCGCTGACCGTGCAATCGACTCAGGGCGTGCGCGCGGTCCATGCGACTCCATGCGCGGCTCTTCGCGCGCAGCTCGAAGCGCTTGCCGAAGACAGCGCTCTTGCCGCTGTCAAGATCGGCATGCTGGCGAACCGAGCCAATGCGAGCGCCGTCGCCGAGTTTCTCGATAAGCACAAATTCGCGCACGTCGTTCTCGATCCGGTTTCGCGGCCGACAACGGGCGATGTGGAATTGCTCGACGGGCCGGGCCTGAAATTCCTGCGCGATGAGCTCTTGAAGCGCGCCAGTGTGATCACGCCCAACATGCTCGAAGCAGAACTCCTAACAGGCATGCAAGTGAAGGACGTGAACGAGATGAAGGCCGCAGCGCAGAAGTTGATGGAGATGGGTGCGCGGGCCGTCATTGTGACGGGCGGACATCTGGAAAAACCGACCGACGTGCTTTGCGACGCCGAGGGACTCGAGACATTTGGCGGCGATCACGTGAAGAGCGCCAACACGCATGGCTCCGGCTGCACGTTTTCATCCGCGATTGCAGCGCAGCTCGCGTGCGGGCAGCATTTGCGCGACGCAGCGATTCTTGCCAAGGCCTACGTCATGAAGGCAATCGAAAAATCCTATTCGACCGGCAAGGGCGCCGGGCCGCTCAATCAGCTCTTTCGCTTCCACCAGGAGCCGCCGCCGCGCGGTGTCCACGAAGTGCCCCAGCACGGCATGCATCCTACCGCCGAACCCGCAGCGCATTAGGCGCCCTGCCGGCAACTTTCTTCAGCGAAAATTGGGCTCCGAAATTGGTCCCGCTGAGTGGTCTCTACGTCGGGCTTCGAGGCAGCTCGGGTCCGAAATCTATGCGGTTTCCGCTCTCAGATTCAAATAACCCTGTTGGTTGTCGATCCGCGGGATATCGATTTGCTCCCCAGCTAAAATGCGAGAGTGAATGGCGCGTAGCTCGTCCTCTGAAATTGCGGCGGGGAGGAATCTGAAAACACTTGCTGCTAAGTAGTCAGGTCTCTCCTCAAAGGCATACCATCGGCGGCCCAACCTCTCAGCGAGGGCACCGGTGGTATTCGATCCTGCGAAAATGTCCACAACTAAATCGTCAGGGTCAGTGAGAAGCCGAACAAAGAATTCGGGCACGGCCTCAGGGAATCGCGCAGGATGCGTCTCGGTGCCAACAGCCTTACAGCCCCGACTGTACTGTCCATTCGATTCTGTATTGGGTATCTGGAGCAAATTGGAGGGAATGGCACCTCCATTGTCGCGGCCAAAGCCCTCGCTGATCTCGTGCCCGGAGGGACGCAATTTGGGGGAGTAGAATGCCGACGGGTTCTCAAGTAACTTTTTCATTCTGTCGCTGTACGGCGTCAGCACTTTGGTCACGTCGGCCTTCGGCCACGGACCCTTGCTCAGCCACCAGATGGTGTTAACGGAGTCCTTCGCTCGCATCTTGCGTTTGTTGACCCATTCGATCGGGCTCGGAAGCTTAGACGGATTGAACCAGTAAAAGTCCTCGGCGAGCGAGAATCCTACGTCATCGCAGAGCTTGATCAGGGTGCGGAAATTGTACAGGCTACGAGCAGGCACACCTCTCACATACGCGCCGCCGAGATCGATGACGAAGCTGCCGTCGGGGCGTAGTTTCCTTAGGACGATCCGGCCGAACTCCGCTAGCCAATCGGCATACTCATCCTGCTCCTTATTGCCGTATTCCTTCTGCCTTTGAAGAGCGAACGGCGGACTGGTGACAACTAGGTTCACACTGTCGTCAGCAAGCTCGGTTAGCAGGGCTCGTGAGTCTCCGCAAACTGCCTGTCCGACGTGGGTCCGGTATGCGGCTTTCAAAGTTGTCCCCAGATTGGCTGCTACTTTAAGTCTGTAGATATTAAGTCATCAGCACGGCAATAGTTATACCCCATGGCGAAACGCAACTCAACCCGACTTATTCTCGCCCACAATTTGCGAGCACTTCGATTGCAGAAGCACTTGAGCCAAGAAAGGCTGGCTGAGCTTGCGGGCCTGCACAGAACCTACGTGGGATCGGTCGAGCGGGGAGAACGCAATATCTCTATAGATAATATTGAGGCCCTCGCCAGAGGCCTCCAAGTAGACGTGACAGACCTTCTGTCGGCTAAGAGGCCGTTATGAAGGAACACCCGGATCATGCGATTCTGCTGAAGCTATTTCCGTACATCCGTCAGTATCAAGAATTGGCCCTGAAGCACGGCGTCAACGATATCTTCCAAGATAACGGAGGCAAGCTACTTCAAGTGATTCTGACTCTCGGTCTGACGGTCATACCGGGCCGCGAGGGTAATGACGCTGTCGATGAAGAGGGCAAGGAATATGAGCTGAAGTCCGTGAATCTCGACTTGACGAAGAGTTTTTCTACCCACCATCACATCAACCCCACGATCATCACCAAGTATCGCCAGGTTGACTGGATCTTCGCCATCTATCGAGGAATCGAGCTCAAAGCCGTCTACCGCCTCGGGCCTGACACTCTGGCAATCTTCTTCGACAAATGGGAGCGGAAGTGGCACGAGGAAGGTGGCAAAGACATCAACAATCCGAAGATTCCCGTATCGTTCGTGGTTGAAAATGGCGAACTGCTCCATGGGCAGAAGCCGCCCCTATCAACCTCGGAACCGCCCGAGGAATAGAACTCCGCACTTCGCTGCGGATTCGAAGACCACAGAGTGGTCTCTCAGGGTCCCCGATCAGCGGTCCGCGAGTCTGCGCTACTCGGCCGCCGCCGCAGCGAGCGATTCAACGCTCGCGAGGACCGGAAGAAACTGGTCCGGCAGGTTGTGGCGCGCTTTCAGATAGGCCGCTGAGTTGTAGGAAAGCCAGACAGTCCCGTCCGCGTCCTCGGCGACCAAGATTTTCAACGGCAGGTCGATCGCGATGCTGGGGGATGCGATCATGAGCGGCGTGCCGCCTTTCGGATTGCCGAAAATCAGAAGCTTCGTGTTGCGCATCTTCAATCCCACTTTTTCAGCTTCCCCGCTGTGGTCGACGAGCGCGAAAAGTGTGATGCCCTTCGCTTGAAGGATGGATTTCAACTTCGAGACCGTGTCGTCCACCGAATGGCTGCTGCGCTTGCGGCTGATTCCATTATCCGGAGCGGATGCCATTTGCAGCCTCACTTCCCCGGGGATCATTCTCTCCCGAGTTCAGACGGAAATCAGATAGATCGCCATAGCCAGCCCGACGAGTGCGAGCACAAGAGATGTGATGATGGCTCCGGTAGAAGGTTGCGTGAAGTTCGTCTCGCCCTGATTCAATTGGCGGATGAGACGGACGTGGTGCCAGGTGGAGAAACCGTTCATGGCCACGCCCATCAAAATCATTGCAGTACCAAACCAGATGGAAAGGCCCCGACGGCTGCCTTTGAGGGCCGGCTTCACCAGTGCGAGTTGCTGCAGAAAGAGCCCGAAACGGGCCACGACGAAACCGAATCCCATGAATGCGAGGCCCGTGCGAATCCACGCAAGAAACGTGCGTTCCGCGGCAAGGTAGTCGCTCACGTTGCCATTCGTGGTCCCCTGCGACGATGAGCTCATTGCGAATCCGAATGTGGCGCCTGCGGATTGTAGCCTAGCGGCGGAACACAATGCGACCGGCGACGATTGTGGCCATGGGAGCGCCGCGGAAGGCGCGGCCGTCGAAAGGCGTGTTGCGTGACTTGCTGGCCGATTCGGCGGCCCGGAACGTCCATTCGCGCGTTGTCGAGAAAAGCGTGAGATCGGCAGGCTCGCCCGCGGCGATTTTCCGTTCGATATCGAGGACGCGCGCCGGACCGGTGGTGAAAAGCTCCACCAAACGCATCAGGGAGAGTTTGTTTGCGTGGACGAGTTCGGATAGACCAAGCGCGAGGGCGGTCTCAAAGCCCGTGATGCCGAAGGGCGCGCGATCGAATTCAACGTCCTTGCTCGCGGGATGATGCGGGGCGTGATCCGTGCCGATCGCGTCGACGCTGCCATCGGCGAGGCCGGCAATCAGGGCGTCTCGATCCTCGCGGGAGGCAAGGGGCGGGTTCATCTTGTAGTTCGAGTCGTAACGGACATCCTCATCGGTCAGCGTGAAGTGATGGGGTGTGACTTCGCAGGTGACGCGCAGGCTGCGCTTCTTTGCCCAGCGCACATGTTCGAGCGAGCGCCGCGCGGACATGTGCGCGATGTGAAGACGCGCACCGGTCAGCGATGCCATTTCGACATCGCGGCCGACGCAGATCGACTCTGACTGGGCCGGAATTCCTTTGAGTCCCAGCCGAAACGCCTGCGGGCCCTCGCGCATCACGCCGCCCGCGAAGAGCGACAGATCCTCACAATGATCGATCACCGGCAGACCGAGCGAGTCGCAATATTCCATCACCTGCCGCATCAGGCGAGCGGTGGCGACCGGCTTGCCGTCGTCGCTCACGGCCACAATTCCTGCTGATTTCATCGCGAAAATCTCCGCGAGCGCCTCGCCCTTGCTCCCCATCGACGCCGCGCCGATCGGCCAGACGCGAACGCTGGCCGAGGCCGCCGCGCGCTCGACGATGCTGCGCGTCACCGAGGCGTTGTCGTTCACCGGCTGCGTATTGGGCATACAGCACACGGCCGTGAAACCGCCACGGGCAGCGGCGCGCGTGCCGGTTTCAATCGTTTCGGAGAGTTCCTGGCCGGGCTCGCGCAGATGGCAGTGAAGATCGATGAAGCCGGGCGCGACGACCAGATCTGCCGCGTCAAAAATCTCCGCGCCGGGCGCCGAAAGGTTCGCGCCGACATTGGAGATTCGTCCGCCATCCATCAAGACATCGAGGTTGGCGTCGGTCTTGCTTGCCGGGTCGAGCACGCGGCCATTCTTGATCAGGAGCATCCGGTCAGTCCTTTGCGGGATGGGGCGCGTCCGCAGGCGGACCGCCGACAAGATGATAAAGAAGCGCCATGCGAACGGCGAGGCCGTTGGTCACCTGTTCGAGTACGCAGGACTGCGGGCCGTCGGCCACGGCGGAATCGATTTCGAGGCCCCGAATCATCGGCCCTGGGTGCATCACGAGTGCGTCCGGACGGGCGCGCCGCAATCGCTCCGGCGTGAGCTGGTAGCGGGCGATGTACTCATCGGGAGACAGCGCTGGTTCGTGGAGGCGCTCGGTCTGGACGCGCAAAGCCATGACCACATCCGCGCCCTCAAGGGCCTCCTCGATCCGCAGCACGCGGCGGAGATTCGGAGCAAGACGTTCGACTTCCGGCGGCATCCACATCGGCGGGCCGCAGAGAGTGATGCATGCACCATATTTGCCGAGCAGATGAATATTCGAGCGGGCCACGCGGCTGTGCAGGATGTCGCCGAGAATCGTGACGTTCAAGCCCTCAAGCTTCCCCTTGCGATCGCGCATCGTGAGCGCATCGAGCAGAGCCTGCGTTGGATGCTCGTGGGTGCCGTCACCGGCATTGAGCACCGGAATAACCAAGCGTTCGGCTACAAAGTGCGGCGCGCCGGAAGAGCTGTGGCGCATCACGATGGCGTCCGGCTTCATAGCATCGAGCGTGCGAACGGTATCGATGAGGGACTCGCCCTTCTTCAGGCTCGAGGCTTCCGCCTGCAAAGCCATCGTATCGGCGCCGAGACGAGAGGCTGCGGTAGTGAAACTGATGCGCGTGCGCGTGGATGATTCGAAAAATGCGACCGCGACTGTCTTACCGCGCAGGGTGGCAAGCTTTTTCAGCGGGTGACGCTGGAATTCCTGGAATGGCTTGGCCTGATCGAGGAAAAAATCGATTTGCTCGCGGCTGAGGGACTCAATTCCGAGCAAATGTGAAAGACGCTGCACTGTTTCCCTTTGGACTTTGCCTCCAGAACCCCGGCGGACCGAATCAGGCGACTCGATCCACCAGCATCACGCGCTCCTCTCCATCGATTTCTTGGAGGCGAACTTCCACGATTTCGGTGTCGCTCGTCTGGATCGTCTTGCCGATGAAACTGGCCTCGATGGGCAGCTCCCGGTGGCCGCGGTCGATCAGCACGCACAGCCGGATGCGGCGAGGGCGGCCGAGGTCGAAGAGCCCATTCATCGCGGCACGAATCGTGCGGCCGGTGTAGAGCACGTCGTCGACGATCACAAGATCGCGATTATCCACGCCGAATTCAATATCCGTCGATTGCACCACGGGCTGTGCGCCGACGGTGGAGAGGTCATCGCGGTACAGAGTGATATCGAGAATGCCCACGGGAACCTCGACGTGCGCGAATGTTCGAATCGCCTTCGCAAGCCTCTCAGAGAGAGGCACACCGCGGCGCCGCACCCCGATCAGAGCAAGGTCCTTGGCGCCCCCTGTTTTTTCCGCGATTTCATGCGCCATGCGCTGCAAAGTGCGACCGAGGTCTTCAGCCGACAGAATTTGGCGTTTTTCGACGATGCGCATCGGGCGCAACATCGTAGCACACACGCCAGCGACTTCGCAGCGAGGCGAATCAGACACCGAAGTTTTCCACCGCGGGACCCCTTGACCCGCGTGTTAAAATTTTGACAGTGAGCTCGCCCGAGCTGGCACGCATTGCGCCATGGCCCTCGGGGGTTGACCTCCGAGTCTGCATCGGTACCCTTTCCCTCAAAAACCCTGTAATTGCAGCGAGCGGCACCTTCGGCTACGGCATCGAGTTCGCGCACCTGGTCGATCTGAACCGGCTCGGCGGCATCGTGGTCAAGGGCTTGTCCATCGAACCGATGGCTGGCGCGCCGCCACCGCGAATCGTTGACGCCGTCGGCGGAATGATCAACGCCATCGGGCTGCAGAACATAGGCGTGCGCGCCTTTGTCGCGGAGAAACTGCCACAACTCAGGACCTTTGACACCGCAGTGATTGCCAACGTCTTCGGCCGGACCGTTTCCGAATATGTCGAGGTCATCCGTGTCTTGGAAGATGCGGAGGGCCTTGCCGCGTACGAGCTGAACATTTCGTGCCCCAACGTGGAACGAGGTGGGGCGGAATATGGTACTACCCCAGCTTTGACGGCGGAGGTCGTTGGAGCCGCCCGCAAGGCTTGCCGAAGGCCTCTCTGGGTCAAACTTTCACCGTCTATTGGAAATATTGGAGTTATAGCAAGGGCGGCTGAAGGGGCGGGAGCGGACGCCGTTGTTATCGCAAACACCTACCCCGCACTGTGTATAGACTCCCACACCCGAAGGTCATGCCTTGGTAGTACGGCGGGAGGGTTGTCGGGTGCGGGCATAAAACCTATAACGTTGAGGTTGGTTCACGAGGTGTATCGGGCTATCGGGATACCGATCATAGGCTTAGGCGGTATCACAAGTCCGACAGACGCAGCCGAGTATATGGTTGTTGGCGCCTCAGCGGTAGAGGTTGGCACCGCCCACTTTGTGGACCCGCGAGCTTCTGAACGGCTCGTTGGGGCTCTCGAAGAGTGGTGCCGGAGCGAAAACATACGTGAAATCAGCAGCTTACGAGGCTCTCTGAAGTCGTAATTCGATTGCCTCGGGTGCATTTGGGATGGTAAAATTTGCTGATTTCAGGGAGGTTAGTAGCAAATGAGAGCTAAGCTTTTCGTGGTTCTCGAATCGGTGTTTTTAGGACTGGGCGTGCTTGTCCTCGTGCCCTCGGCCAATCCCGCGGCCAGCGCGAAGGTCGGCAGCCCGTCCCAAATGACATCCAGCCCCCTATCGAACCCCTCGACAAACTCTAAGACGGACGGCCAGCAGAAGCCTCTGGCGGTCTGGGAGTGCATGACAAGCTGGTACGGCGAAGACTTCGACGGCCAGCCCACGGCGAATGGCGAGACATACGATATGTACGCCGAGACTGCTGCCCACCCAACCCTGCCGCTGGGGTCGATTGTGCGGGTCGTAAACCCGCGAAACCATCGCAGCGAAGTGGTCCGCATTAATGACCGCGGTCCCTACATTCAGGGCCGCGAGCTGGACGTCTCCTACGCGGTTGCACGGAAGCTGGGCTTCGACCAGCGCGGGCTGGCCAAGGTCCGCCTGGAACTCCTCGAGGTGCCTTCACGCCCCGCCTCGGATCATCGAAACTAATCGTCGCCCTGGATGTTGACCGGCTAGGGCCGGGCAGCGCATTGGCGCGTCAACTGCGCGGCGCGGCGGGCCTAGTGAAGGTCGGCAGCCAGCTGTTTACAGCGGAGGGTCCGCGGGCGGTGAAGACGCTCGCGGGCCTGGGCTTCGGGATATTCCTCGACCTGAAGTTCCACGATATTCCCAACACGGCGGCGGGTGCTGTGGCAGCGGCGGCGGAGTTGCCGAAGGTGCGTCTGCTAACGCTGCATACGCTTGGTGGCGCGGCCATGATGCGGGCGGCCCGCGAGGCGGTGGGTAACAAGAAGAATCGCCCGAAGCTGCTGGGCGTCACAGTCCTGACGAGCATGGACGAGGCCGCGTTGCAAGGCGTCGGGATATCGGGCTCGGCCGCCGAGCGAGCGCTCGCTCTCGCCCGACTGGCTCAGCAAGCGGGGTTGGACGGCGTCGTCGCCTCGGGCCATGAGGCGCGAGCCATTCGTGAGGCGTGCGGACCGAAGTTCCTAATCGTCGTGCCCGGTGTGCGTCCGGCAAGCGCCGCCGCGAATGATCAATCCAGGGTGACGACACCGGCGCAGGCCATCGCGGCTGGGGCGGATTATCTTGTCGTCGGGCGGCCGATTACCGAAGCGCGGAAGCCGCGGGATGCCGCCCTCGCCATCGCACGGGAAATTGCGTCTGCCTCTAGCGTGTAAACCGAAATTCCCCTTCGCTACGCCGTTGCACCCCACGAAGTTTGACCGGAAACTTCCGCTCCGATAGCATCGCAGTGCGAGAAGCGATCCCACATGGAAACCGCAAGGCACATCATCGTCGGTACGGCCGGGCACATCGACCACGGCAAAAGTTCGCTCGTCGAGGCGCTGACGGGCACGAATCCGGACCGCCTGGAGGAGGAGAAGCGCCGCGGGATCACGATCGATCTTGGCTTTGCGTTTCTGGAGCTGGGCGACGTGAGTTTTGGCTTCGTCGACGTCCCGGGGCACGAGCGATTCGTGCGGAATATGCTCGCAGGCGCGGGCGGGATCGACATCGTTCTGCTTGTGGTAGCCGCGGACGAGTCGATCAAGCCGCAGACGCGCGAGCACTTCGATATTTGCCGGCTGCTTGGGGTTCCCCGGGGTTTGGTCGCGATTACCAAATCCGATCTGGTTGACGCGGAGATGCTGGATCTGGTGAAGCTAGAGGTTGAGGAATTCGTGCGCGGATCGTTCCTCGAAGGCGCGCCGATTGTTCCAGTCAGCGCGCGGACCGGCGCAGGGTTGGATGCGCTCAAGCAGGAGCTGCTGCAAGTGGCGCACGCGACTCCAGCGAAGGACGTGAAGCGGCATTTTCGCTTGCCAATCGATCGCTCGTTCGCAACTAAGGGCTTCGGGACCGTCGTCACGGGAACGCTAATTTCGGGTGCGGTGAAAGTCGAGGACGAAATCGAAGTGTACCCGCTGGGCAAGCGCGTGCGCGTTCGCGGCCTTCATTCCGGCGGGAAAGCGATCAATCGCGCTGTGGCGGGGCAGCGCACCGCCGTGAATCTTTCGGGCATTGATCACACCGAGGTGCAGCGCGGGATGGTGCTGGGCGCGCCAGGAGTCTTTCAACCGACACGAAAGCTGGATGCGCGCATTACACTGCTGGCGTCGGCCCGCCCACTGAAGAACCGCGCCCGGGCTCACTTTCATCAGGGATCGGCCGAAGCGATTGCCGAAATCATCCTGCTCGAAGGGGATGAACTGGCTCCCGGCCAATCGGCACTTGCGCAACTGCGGCTGGACAGCGAAGTCGTCGTTCTGCCGGAAGACCGGTTCATTCTGCGGCAGTTTTCGCCGGTGGTAACGATCGGAGGCGGCGTCGTGATCGACGCACGGGCGCGGCGACACCGACGCGACGATCTGGCAGCCCGCGAGTTTCTTGAGACGCTAGAGACAGGCAGCCGGGAAGATTCGCTGGCGGCACTGGCCGAAGCGATGCCACGCGGGCTGACGCTCGAAGAGGTGCGTGCGCGCACCGGATGGCTGGAAAGCGAGATTCGAGAGGTCGCGACGAAACTGGCCCAAGGGAAACGGCTTCGGATTCTAGGCGAGCAGCCGCTTACTATCGCCTCGTCAGAGGCGCTTCAGGATTGCAGCTCGGCGTTGAGGGAAGCCATCAAGAACTTCCACGCGGCGAATCCGTTGCTGCCGGGAATACCCAAGCAAGAACTGCGCGGGCGCGCTGGGAATCCGCGTCCCGAACTGTACGAAGCTGCGCTGGCCGACCTTACCAAGGCGGGGGCAATCACGATTGCGGGAGGACTTGTCCAACGCGCCGGGCACGCGATTGCACTTTCTCCCGAAGAAGCGCGCGCGAAGGAACTGATCGAGAAGGAGTTCGAACGCGCCGGGCTGACGGTGCCGAGCGTGTCGGCAGTGCTGGAAAAGGTGCCCATCGAAGCGGCGCGAGCGCAGAAGATCTTGCAAATACTGCTGCGAGAGGGATCACTCGTCAAGGTGGCGGAGGACTTCGTCTTTCACCGCACGGCTGTCGCACGGCTGAGGGACTTGATCGTGACGTACCGGAAGGAGCGCGGCGACCGGATTACAGTGGTGGCGTTCAAGGACGTGGCGGGCGTAAGCCGGAAATACGCCATTCCGCTGCTGGAGTTCCTCGACCGGGAGCACGTGACGCGCCGCGTGGGCGATGAGCGTGTTATACTTTGAGCTAGAAGGTTGTTAAGGCTAGGGGGACCTGAGCCGGGCAGGCTCGGGCGTGAAAGGTAGGTCGCAATGGAATTCAGCCCATGGCATTTGTTCATTGTAGCGGTTGTCGTGTTGGTGCTTTTCGGGGGCGCCAAAATACCCCAATTGATGAAGGGCCTCGGCCAGGGGGTCCGCGAATTCAAGGAAGGAATGCGCGGCGAGCCAACTCCGCCTGCGCAATCGAGCCAGCCGACGAACGCTCCGGCGACGAATGCACCGGCTTCGACTCCAACGGCGACTGAGCAGAAGTAGCGTTCGCAGGTAGCGCGTAAACCGATTGCGGATCTGAGTTTTCACAAAAGGCTTCAAACGGCGGCCACACGGCCGCCGTTTTATTTTAGAGGTTGCCCGGGCACCGAGTCAGTTGCCACTCGAGGGATGTGTTCTGGCCTGAGGCGGTTTACTATTGGGCGGCGAAGGTCGCTGCACGCCAAGGCGTGCTGTGGCCTGCCGAGTCGGTCGCCTGCACCTCCAACCGGTACAAGCCTCTCGGCAGTTCGCTGATATCAACTGCGGCTCCGATTGGAATCACTGGGTCTCCGGCTTTCGTGTAAGGCGCCGCGCTGAATGGGCGGAGATCATTCTTCACTTCCCCTGACTTCGCATCGACGATTCTCAGGTGAGCTTGAACCGTTAGGGCGGGCGGCTCCGCTGATGGCGGCTCAAATACTTCGAAGTAAAAGTAGAGAGGTTTGCTCCTATCAAAGGTGGTGTCCGCTGTGGGTGTGAGTTCAAATCCTTGGCTGAGAAGAGGCATATAGTTCGCGGGAAGTTCGGTGGGCATCTGATGCGACCCGGTTGGCACCTCGCGGCACCTCTTGACGAGCGCAATCCCGCTGACGGCCAAACGGTTTCCCTCATTGGTTTCCACGGTTAAAGGGATTTCGGCTCGACCAGACTCCTTTCCGTCTCTAAGGGCGACTCGGAGATTGTATTCGCCGGGAGCCAAATTAATCTGTGTCTCGTAGGTGGGCCCAGCAGCGGAACAGGAAACGGGGCCGGCCGATGTCGGTAACAATAAGGGCATGGCTTGACCGCGAGGACTAAAATTGCGAGACGTGAAATCACTAAAGCGGGCTGCCAAGGATCCGTCTTTCGCGTAGATCACCCCTAGTATGCGAATCTCGGGGAGCCCGTAACATTCTTCGCCTGTGCGAAAGATAAGATTTGGCGAGAAATCGACCGAGATCTGAACGCGAGCTGCCTGCGTGTTTGTAAAGAAATCGACGGCCGCGAGGGACAAGCCGATCTTACCTTTCTTTCCTGAAGTCAGATCGGACTGCATTTGTTTACCGAGATCCGTTCCCTTTAGCGGATCGGCGGCATTGCAGTACTCGGTGCGTCCGAAAACGAGTGAATCGGGACGATCGATTTTCACGGAGATGTGATGACAGTCTCCGTCGGGCACGCCCTGAGGTACGTAAGCAATTAAATAGCCCGGCCAATCTGGTACGTTGAGCACCGTGAATCCTGCGATATCACTCGTAATGCCTGGCGCAACCCATATTCCTCCGCCGGCTCCGACGAAATTTTCGGAGAGGCCCACGCTATCCTTGACGGGCCGCGCGAGCTGAAATTCCGGCGTAACGCTTTGAATTTTCTGCTCCTGGCCATCGACAAACAGTTGGAAATCCTTGGCGAGCAAATCGCGAACCGCAACGATTTCGAAATCGAGACTATTCTCAGCTACTTGGTCCGCATACTCGGCGGGGTCCATTTGTTGAAGGTAAACAATGCGCGTTTTATCCAGCACTAGAACAGGAACGAAGACCTCGCGGGTTTCGACGTAAATCGGTTTCGGACTTGCAGTCTGGGCGTGGGTGGTTGGGAGCAAAAAGCATAGAGTGATCCCAATCAACCAAAGGAGGTGCGTCAGCCGGAGCCGTCTTAGGTGCCCCATTACTTGCGACACTTGCGATTCGTCGAGCGGATAGCCTGATGATAATATTATCGACTTCTTCATTCTAAGCAATACAGCGAGAATGATCCTGGTCGGTTCCACTAGGATGAATCGACCCAGCCGCTTTCAGCACCGCCCTACACGCTAAGGAATCGCTGAGTTTCTCCAGCCGAAGTCGCGGAGGAGAGACCAGAGGCGAGCTAGAGGCAGTCCGACGACGTTGAAGTAGCACCCTTCAATGCGAGTGATGTAGCGGCCGGCGATGCCTTGAATAGCGTAGGCGCCGGCTTTATCCAACGGCTCGCCGGTGGCGATGTAGCTTTCGATCTCTTGGTCGGAGAGAGGCGCGAAAGTGACGCGCGTGATTTCGTCGATAACGCCTTCTATCGCACGCGGACGGCGAACGACAGCGACGCCCGTGTGGACTTCGTGAGTCGCGCCGCTCAGGAGACGCAACATGCGCCGGGCATCAACTTCTGATGACGGCTTGCCGAGAATTTCGTCATCTGCAACGACAATCGTATCGGCTCCGACGAACAGGCAATCGCCGGGCTCGCTGGATTCGTTTGCAGCGGCGCGAGCTTTGCCGAGAGCGACGCGGCGGACGTAATCCGCGCGGAGTTCGCTCGGGCGACGCGCTTCGTCGAAAAGGACCGCGCGCACCTCGAATGGAATTCCCGCACTGCGCAGGATTTCGGCGCGCCGCGGAGATGCCGATGCAAGGATCAGTTTCATCTCAGCTGGGCCGGCGGCACGGGCTCGCCGTAGGGATGCTTGCACGCTTCACATTGCACCGCATACCGCTGATTGAGAAATTTGCAGCTGGGGCAGGTCCACATGCTCGACGGCTTCTTGCGCCCGATTCCGAGCAGGTACCGCGCGCAGAACGCCACGGCGCCGACCCAGAGGAAACCTCCCATCACGAGAAGAATGTTCGCATCCGAATCCGGAGCGAACCGGACGAATAGCGGCACCACGTAAGCGAAAACGCAATAGCCGACGACCGCAGCTGTTCCCCACACCCACGGATTGCCCCCGCGCCCGCGAGCATAGGCGGCAATTGCGCTCGCGGCAATGATCAGAAACGCGACGGCCAGCACGAGTTACCTCACGTCCTAAATGACAACTGACTCGCGGTATTCGCCGAAGACGCGGCGCAGGGCGTCGGAGATTTCGCCGACGGTCGCGTAGGCCTCGACGGCCGCGAGAATGGCGGGCATGAGATTTTCTGTGGTGCGGGCGCGGCGCTCGACTTCGTCCACGGCGGCACGCGCGTTGGCGGCGTCGCGCCGGGCGCGCAAGGTGCGGAGGCGCTCGACCTGCGAGCGCTCGATTTCAGGATCGATGCGCAACGTAGGGATCGGCGTCTCCTGCTCGGCCTCGAAGCGGTTTACGCCGACAACGACCTGCTCGCCACGGTCGATCGACTGCTGATATTCGTAGGCGGACTTCTGAATCTCCATCTGGACGTAGCCGGTCTCGATTGCGCGCAACGTGCCGCCGAGCGCGTCGATTTTCGAAATGTAGTCCTGTGCGCCCGATTCGATCTCATCGGTCAGCTTTTCGATGGCGTAGGACCCGGCAACGGGATCGATCGTGTTCGCCACGCCGGTTTCATGAGCGATGATCTGCTGCGTGCGCAGAGCAAGCAGCGCGGATTCTTCGGTGGGCAGGGCCAAGGCTTCATCGAGTGCGTTGGCGTGCAGGGACTGGCAGCCACCGAGCACGGCAGCAAGGCACTGGATCGCGACGCGCGCGATATTGTTTTCCGGCTGCTGTGCGGTGAGGGCCGATCCGGCCGTCTGCGCGTGAAAGCGCAGCATCATGGAGCGAGGATCGCGCGCGCCGAAGCGATCGCGCATCGTGCGCGCCCACAGGCGCCGCGCCGCGCGGAACTTCGCGATCTGCATCAGGAATTCATTGTGCGCGTTGAAAAAAAACGAAAGCTGCGGCGCGAATTCGTCCACATGCAGGCCGGCGGAGACGGCCGCTTCGACGTAGGCAATCGCGTTGGCGAGCGTGAAGGCCACTTCCTGCACTTCGGTCGAGCCAGCCTCGCGGATGTGGTAACCGGAAATGGAGATCGCGTTCCAATTGGGGATTTCGCTGCGGCACCAGGCGAAAATGTCGGTGACGATGCGCATCGCCGGGCGCAGCGGATAGATGTAGGTACCGCGCGCGATGTATTCCTTGAGGATATCGTTCTGGACGGTCCCGGAAAGGCGCGCGAGGTTGGCCCCCTGCTGCTTGGCGACGGCCACATAGAGCGCGAGAAGAATCGCCGCCGTCGAGTTGATGGTCATCGAGGTCGAGATGCGCTCCAGCGGAATGCCGTTGAAGAGAGTTTGCATATCTTCGAGCGAATCGATCGCCACGCCGACTTTGCCGACTTCGCCCTGCGCGAGCGTGTGGTCCGAATCCATGCCGATCTGCGTGGGGAGATCGAAGGCGACCGAAAGGCCGGTTTGGCCCTGCTCGAGCAGATAGCGATAGCGGCGATTCGATTCGATCGCGGTGCCGAAGCCGGCGTACTGGCGCATGGTCCAGAGGCGGCCGCGGTACATCGTGGGATAGATGCCGCGGGTGAACGGGAACTGGCCGGGATACCCGAGATCGCGCTCGGCCTCCCACGCGGGGAGATCACTCGGCGAAATAACGGGCTCCATCGGCAGGCCGGCGGTCGAGGCGCGCTTTGGCTCTGGAGGACGGGACGGAGTCTTGGTTTCTTTCGTCATTGCGAAGGACAGCCCGGACGGCCCTTGAGGCTCATCGCACGCGCCGAGCGCGGCGGAACGAAGCAAACGCGAACGCGGCCATCATTATGGCATAGGCGATTGCGAAGCCCATGAGCCACAGTGCCGGGCCCCGCCTCCACTGCCTCCATACGGCAAAGGCGGCCCAGGCGGCAAACAGGCCAAAAAGCGTGCCTGTGGCTTCGTGGAAGAGCTGGCGCGTGACACGCCAGAACGTCTGCAGGGTGACGGCAATTGAGCGCCAAAGCGCGGGAAGCATGTTTGCGGGCATGTACGGATTTTATTACAAGGCGGGGCGTTGCGGGCGATCGGAAGCGCCAAACGCCGCTGGGCCGACGGGCAGGTAACCGCAGGGAATCGCGGCTTCCGCCGAGCCTTGTTTCGTGCTTGCCACCGCCCTAGAATTAGGGTAGGTAAACCTCCTAGGAGGTGACACCCGTTGCAACTCGACGACCACATGAAGCAGTTGCTGCGAGAGCTGGGGCACGCGATCAACGATTCCGTGTCGGATTCGGAGCGCATCGCCGAAGCGATTGCCAACGTGCGCGCGGCCGGGTTTGACATCGTGCTGAAACTCGACGCGACGATCGGGCTGGCGAAACGGCAGCCGCAGGATTCTCGAATGACCTCGCAGGACCGCCGCTTTCTCGAGTCGCTGCACATACGGGTGGATGACGAAGTCCTCGACGAGGAGAGCGCGGAGCCCAAGATCGAGATTACTCCGCAAGACATCAAGTTCTTGAAGTCGCTGAAGATCTCCTTCGATGAAGAGCTATAGCATCGCCGCAGCTTTGGTGGCGCTTGCCGGAGCGCTGGCTATTTTGCAAGCGCCTGCTTCCGCTCAGCAAGTGTCAGCGCCTGTCCTCGTGAAACCAGCGAACCCGTCGACGCAAAAACAGACCAAGACGAAAGGCGAGTGGCTGAAGGCTGAAGTGATCCACGCGGATGCGACGTCCATCGTCGTGCGCGAGCAAGCCGACGAGAGGATGATTCACACGTTCACCATTCCCGCGGAAATGAAAGATAAGATGCAGGCGATCGTGGACCGCGGCGGCTATCAGTACGGCGACAAAGTGAAGATCCTGCACCAACACGGACAAACCGTAGCGCTCAAGATTTCCGGCAAGCCTTCCAAGTCAAGCTGATACGTCGGCTCTTCAGCCTCCCAACCTTCCCGCCGAACTCGATTTGAGCGCGTTTGTGGTACAACTGCGGCTGATGGTTCGTCCGCCCGCCGTTGCCGGCCTTTTTTATCCCGCAGAACCAAGAGAGCTTTCGCGCCAGGTTGAAGCATTCTGTGAGGACGGCGCGAAGAGAGTCTCCGCGATCGCGTGCGTCGTACCGCACGCGGGATACATGTATTCCGGGCACGTTGCGGGTGCCGTCTATTCCGCGATCGAGATTCCGCAACGGTGTATTCTGCTCGGCCCAAGGCATATCCCGCAGGGCCAGCCGATGGCGATCCTGACGGAAGGGGCGTTTGCTACGCCATTCGGCGAGGCGACAATCGACGCCGCGCTGGCGGGAGAGTTGGCGCACGCGTGTCCATTGCTGCGGGAAGACGCGATCGCGCACGCGCGAGAGCACTCGCTCGAAGTGCAGCTTCCGTTTTTGCAGAGGCTTCGTCCGAATCTGCGTTTTGTGCCCGTGGTACTCGGCACGGACCGCTACGAGGCGATTGAACAGCTGGGACACGCAGTGGAGAACGTTGTGAAAGCGCAGAAGGAGCCGGTGCTCTTGATCGCCAGCTCGGACATGAACCACTACGAGAGCGATGCGATCACGCGCGTGAAGGACCAGCGCGCGATCGCGCGCATCCTGCAGCTCGATCCGCGCGGGCTCTACGACACCGTGCGGATGGAGGGAATCACGATGTGCGGCTACGCGGCGACGGTGGCGATGCTCGTGGCCGCGCGCGAATTGGGCGCAAGCGAGGCCACGTTGATTCGCTACGCCACGTCGGGCGACATCAACGGCGATCGCGACCGCGTGGTTGGCTACGCCGGAATCGTCATCACCTAGACGGCGTGAACTATTGCACCGTTAGTTGGAACGTCATTGCGGCCGAAACGTTCCCATTGGCGCCCGTGACTGTGACGGTCGTTGTGCCAGTCGGCGTGCCACTGTTCCCGCCGCCTCCGCCGCCACCACCACCGCCGCCAGAACTTCCGCCGCCGCAACCCGCTACGGCAATCAGCACTGAAAAGGCGATCAGCGCGAATGCCGTCCTGCCCCAGCGCTTGTCGAAGCCGGCGAAATGGAGGAGAACCAACGCCGCGCAGCAAAGGAAAGCAAGCGCCATCGCACCGCCGTAGGGCATCCACGGTCCGGGCTTGCCGAATCGTCCCATCGGCATCACTGCTGATGGAGCAGTCGTAGATACCATCACTGTTATCGGCACACTCGTGGTCGCGTTCGTCAGAGTGGCGGAGGACGACGGAGAAAAGTTGCAAGAGGCTTCGGCTGGCAATCCTGAGCAGGCAAGGTTCACTGTCCCGGTGAAGCCGTTCACGGCAGTCACCGTGATGCTCACATTACCCGACTGTCCAGGAGACGGGACGGTGGCCGAAGGACTCGACGATGTGATGTAGAAGGTAGGTCCCCAAGAATTGATCAAGTTCGTTACGTTGAGGGAGCCCAAGCCCGTCGCCAAATCATATCCCGTACCCGCGTTGTAACCGGTGAGGATGCCGATATCCTCCGCACCTGTGCCGGAGCAATTTGGTGAGTTGGGTGAACCAGCTCCCTGGAACCCCGCAGCCTGGCACGGCATCTCGATTGTGCCGACCGTGACGTCGTTGAATACACAAGTTGCTGCGGGCGACATCGAGTTACAGCTGCCTGCGGATTGCTGCGAGCCAAGCGCGTACAGGGTTGGGTTCAGAAGTCCCTGCCGCGAGCCTGTCTTCTGATCGAGCAGGGCCACGACTCCGGCCATGACCTGCGCCGAGACGGACGTTCCCCCAACCTCCAGGAAAGCTTCCTGGCTTAGATTGCACGGAGCGCCCACAAAATCTTCCTCGCAATCAATATAAAAGCTTCCGGAAATGAGGCCGTCACCCGCGAACATCGAAACATCGGGAAGATCGCGGTTGCCGTCGTCAGGCACGCCTGGGCCGGTCTGCCAGGCCGGCTTCGCATAGCCGCCCGAGCAACTGGAAGGAGTCGACTGGTTGGATGAAGTGCAGTTGCTCACGCCTCCGGAACCCCCGACCGGGTTCGTCACAATCACGCCGCCGGTTCCTGTTTCCGGATTCTCCGTTTCCTGAAAGAGAAGTTCCTGCTGATTAATGTCGTTGCAGCCCGCGAGAGCAGTGCCATCGCCAAAAACTTGCGAATAGATCACGGAGTTCGTGCACGAGTCGTTCCAAGTCATCTCCGGCACGTAGCCGAGGACCGACTGCCCCGTGGTCGCATTGTTCGTTGTGCCCCAGAAGTTTTGGGGATTATTGACATCATTAAAGTCAGTGCCCCCAACGGCGACGTTGTAGGGTGTGGATCCGATGCCGTTCACTTCAAGGCCGAATTGAGCCGGCTGCGAAGGCGGCCCTTGCGCGTAGAAGAGGTCGCAGGCGGCCGATCCGTTGTCTCCGGCAGACACCAGGACGGTGATACCTTCGCCAGCCGCCTGTTGCCAAAGATTGTTGTAGAACTTGTTTCCCGTGGCACCGAGACCTAGCTCGCACTCGCCGTAGCTGAAGCTCAAAATCGGAGCAGGATTGGCGCCTGCGAAATTGTTGGTGTTCTGGACGATGTATTCGGCGGAAACGTCTCCGCCAAAGGTGCTGGGCGTGTCGGAAGGTGAAGCGGAGACGACGAGATCGATCTGCGCGGCGGGGGCCACAGCGCCGGACCACTCCACATCGAGGACCGCTTCGACTTCGTCGCTATTCGAGCCTAAAACCCCAACGGGGTTGTTCGGATCGGTTTGGATCTCCTGGAAGTTGATTGCAGGCAAGCCGAAGATTGACCGGAATTCACTGACGTCAGTAGCTTGAATGCCGCTGTCGCTTACAATTGCGATAATTTGCCCGGTCCCGCTATCCGAAGACGGAACATTGTAAATCTTATCGAAGTCTGCCGGACCGAGACCATAGGAGCACGGATTCTGGTTACTGGAGGATGTCGATTGACTGCACTGAGGATTCGTAGGAAAGGTGTACAGAGGATGGCCGACCTGTTTCGCGGTCCGCGCGATGCTTTGCGCCTTCGGGTAGAAGTTATGCAGCCCACGAACGCCCGCGACCGCCGGCGTAAGCGCAGCGGGAATCGATGGGTCGCTGGAATTGGCCATGCGCTGCACGCCCTGAACCGCGTATTGGTGGATCGATGTGTGAAAGGCTTGCTGAACTTGAGCTATCGTGCCGGAGAAATCAATCGTCATGCGGCCGGTCGAAACTTTATTGACCCGGAATCCGTGCGATTCCAACCAGGAGCTGATTGTCTGTATGTCCTGCTCGGAGGCGCCGAACTGCTGGCCGAACTCTTGAGGCGTCAGCCAGTGATGGTAATTCGGCGACGTTTTGTCTTGCTGCTCGGTGAGCAACGTCTCAAGCGCGGCTTCCTGCTCCGGGCTGCGTTTCAGGACCAGCAGCATGTGGGGTATCTGCAGCGTGCTGGGTGCGGCGCCTTTGTCGAATTCGGCGCGCGCCAGAGGATGCGTATTGCCGTGCAACACGGTCAGCTTTGTTTCGTCCACGGGCTGCGTGATGAGCGGCCGGACGTAGCTGACTTGCGTCCAAGAAGAGATCGCAATGACCAGAATGAAGCCAAGAGCCACCAGGAGTTTGCCGATGGGGCCATGCGGCTTTTGCATTTTCGGTACCCTCAACTATGAAATAGAGACGCGCTGGACAAGTGAGATGCTACCAAGGGCGGGCCGGGATGGACGACGCTGTCACCAAAGTTGTAACAGATTTGTCTCTGCGGCCAGGGCACTGTACGCAAGACCAGCGAAGGAAAAAGAAAAACTGCACATCGCCCGTCCAACACGAGCGCGCCCCGAGCCCGGTCCCACAATTCTTCTTCCTGCGAGATGAGGACAAAGTTCCCGAAACATCAGCCGGTGCGTGATGGGGTTCCATGAACGATATCTGGGTACCGCGTGGTGACCGGGACGGTCAGTGTTGAGCGCGAATGCGGACGGCCAAGGTGCGGGCACGGTCGCGCGCGATATCGATGAAATGGCTGTCGGCGGCGACCTGATCGAGCGGCGCGAGAAGCTGGTCCGGTTCCGGGAGCAGCTTGCGATCGTAGTCCTTCTGAATCTGGAGGAGCACATCGTTGACGCCGAGGCGGTCGTAGCGCATCGTGCGCAGAAGATCCGCGAGATCGGTCTGCTGGCGCGACAGCCCCTCGAAAATGTCCAGCAACTCGGTGGCGAAGCGATCGAGCGTGTAATTGAACGTCACCGAGTGCGTTTCGGAGCCGCGGTCGTAACGCAACGTCTTCTCGCCGAGATTGGCAATCCGCCGATGGACTTCCAGATCAATGCCGTCGAAATTGTGAAGCTTCGAGGCGAGGTCGAATATCTTCTGCGTGAGGGATGGGTCGACTTTCATCGGCTGCGGGTTGGCGTCGTCGTCGAGCTGGCGGATATCGTAGGTTCCCGAACCGGACTCGTCCACTTTGATCTCAACGAACTCGGGATAGCTCGTCTTGAAAACCTTGCGGAAGGTGACCGTGGGGCCGCCGGCGGGAGCGGCGATTGCATTCATCGAAAATGCGGCGAGCACAAGGAACGCGAACGGCAGGAGCCTGCGGCAAACCATCACAAGAGTCACCGCGCGCGTGAAATCGGGGCGCTCGCCGAACGAAAACTCGCGCTCGCGGCGGGACTGCGCCATCGGCTGGCGGCCGCGGCCATACGGTCGCGCGCGCGGGCGGCTTGCGCGTGACACAGCGCGACGGCAAGCGCGTCGGCGGCGTCTGCCGGCTCGGGCGCTTCCGGCAAGCCGAGAAGCGATCGCACCATCTGCTGAATCTGCTGCTTCGATGCGGCGCCGAAGCCCGTGACGCTGGCCTTCACCTCGCGCGGCGAATAGCTGTGCGCCGGAATTTGCGCCTGCGCCGCAGCGAGCAGGACGACGCCGCGCATTTCCGCCAGTTTGAGAGCCGTGCGAATATTCAGCGCCGCAAACACCGATTCAACGGCGACGGCATCTGGCGTGAACTGGTCGACGAGACCGGAAATCAGAAAATGAATCTCGCGCAGACGAACCGCGAAGGTGACGCTATCGGGAAGGCGCAGCGCTCCGAATCGCATCGGCCGGGCGTCCGAGCCGTCGACTTCGATCACCCCGTAGCCGGTTGCGCCAGCGACCGAGGGATCGACGCCTAAAATGCGCAGCTTGCGCGGCTTCGCGACGATATTTGCGGGACGACTCGCCATTTCAGCGGACACAAGTGTACGCGGGCAGCGGAACAGGAGGAAAGAGTTTTTTCGCCAATGTGCGACAGAACGGTGCGCTAGCCGGCGACGGCGGCCTGGATCTCTTTTTCGTCGATGTCGAAGTTCGCGTAGACGTGCTGCACGTCATCATGGTCCTCGAGCGACTCGACCAGGCGCAGCATCTGTTGCGCCTGCGCGCCGCTCAACTTGACGTAGTTCTGCGGCAGCCAGGCTACTTCCGCCGAAGCTGGCTTGATTCCGGCGCCGGCGAGCGCTTCGCGAACTTTTTCCATCGCCTCAGGAGGGCTGATGACTTCCCACGTCGAACCATCGTCTTTCAGGTCTTCCGCGCCCGCGTCGAGGACGATGCCCATCATCTTGTCCTCATCCGCCTGCTCTTTGGGCACGACGATGTCACCCTTGCGGTGAAACATCCAGTTGACCGCGCCCGATTCGGCAAGGTTTCCGCCGTTCTTGGACATGAGATGGCGGATCTCGCTGACGATGCGGTTCCGGTTGCTGGTCACGACCTGAATCAGCATGCCGACGCCGCCCGGGCCATAGCCCTCGAAGGTGACTTCGTCGAGCGTCTCTCCTTCGAGCTGGCCGGTGCCACGCTGGATAGCGCGCTCGATGTTGTCGTTGGGCATGTTCTCGCCCTTGGCGGCTAGGATGGCGGTCCGGAGGCGCGGATTTGTGTTTGGATCGCCACCGCCCACGCGGGCCGCGATGGTCAACTCACGAATGATCTTGGTGAAAATCTTGCCGCGGCGGGCGTCGGTGGCCGCCTTTTTGTGCTTGATCGTCGCCCATTTTGAGTGTCCGGACATAAAACGAACCTTTACGGGAAGTGTGGCAGGAGCGGCAATAAAGCTCTTGCCGCCACATTCTAGCATAGGCCCGGAAACAGGCAATAACCGAGTCCGCCAGACCATGCGAGCTCAAAGTCCCACGAATGGATTTTTTCAACTTACTGTCACAGAACAGAAACAATCTGTACTTACTGTATTGACGGATCGGTGTCGGCCATGCGTGCAACACTCCCGCAAATTCTCCTGTTTGTCGCTATCGCGTTCTCTTGCCTCCCTGTGTGCACGGCTGCTCAAAGTGCCAACACCGATGCGTGTCCACGCCCCGCTGCCGGTGCTACGGTGCCCGAACCCGAGGATCTGCGCAGCCAGAATGGCGTGCTAAAGGTAGAGCTGACCTACCGTAGCTCCCTCGAACCAAATGGCAGCTACCGCTACTGCTACTTGTATAAGAACCGCGCCGAGGCGCCCACGCTGAGGCTAAAGCCTGGAGACCTGCTGATTCTCAGCCTGAAGAACGAAGTAAGCCTGCCCTCCGGCACCGGGGCCGCGAAGCCAGCCATGCATTCGATGCCCGGCGGCTGCGCGGGAGCACAGATGAGCTCGGCGACGACCAATATCCACTTCCACGGCCTCGACGTGCCCCCGGTTTGCCACCAAGACGACGTGCTCAATACGCTGATCGAGCCAGACGGACGGCCGTTCGAATACAAGTTTCGGATCCCTGCGGACGAGCCTCCCGGCCTTTATTGGTATCATGCGCACGTCCACGGACTTACGAAGACGCAGGTGCTGGGCGGAGGATCCGGCGCGTTGATTGTGGAGGGCATCGAGCGGGCAAATACGGCTCTGGCGGGTCTGCCCGAGCGTGTTTTTGTGATTCGGGACGAGGATCTGGAGAATCCCGACGCGCAGCCAATCCAGTCAGGGAACGTTCCGCCCCCCATCGTTTTGCGCGATGCGGAAGGCGACATCCTGAACACAGGGACCGGCGGCGGCAAACCTGCAAAGGATCTCTCGATCAATTTTGTGCCGGTTCCTTTTCCAGTCTATCCGCCCGGGGTGATCCAGGTGAGGCCGGGCGAGCGACAGTTCTGGCGCATTCTAAACGCGTCGGCAATCACGTATTTGGATTTGCAGCTTCTCGTTAGCAACGTGCCGCAACCGCTTGGGGTCGTGGCGCTGGACGGTAATCCGATCAACGAAGGCGGGCTGGCCGGCAATCGAATCATTTGGGAAGGTCACATTTTGCTACCGCCGGCCGGACGTGCAGAGTTCGTGGTAAGGGGCCTTCCGGCAGGGCAACAAGCCAGTTTTGTCACCCGCACGGTGGATACAGGGCCGGCCGGTGAGAACGACCCAACGCGGCCGATCGCGACCATCGTCGCTTCGCCCGACGCTCCCGAGCCGCTTGCGCGATTTGCCAGCTCGCCGGAGCCGCTGGGACCGCCCAAGACGGTTTGGGTCGGCGACGTGAAACCCGTAAGGACGAGACGGCTGTACTTCTCTGAAAAACCACGAGATCCGAGCAATCCAAACAGCCCAACCGACTTTTACATCACGGTCGATGGCCAGGAGCCCAAGCTGTTCGATCGGAGCTCGAAGGTACCGGACATCGTCGTGCAGCAGGGAGACGTGGAGGACTGGGTCATTGAGAACCGGACGCAGGAGCTGCACGCATTCCACATCCATCAGATTCATTTCATGTTAACCGAGTTCAATGGAGTCCCGCTCGACGAGCCGTATCTTCGTGACACAATCAACGTCTCGTACTGGGATGGCAAGAGCCGGGCGTATCCGAGCGTCAAGCTCCGCATGGACTTTCGCGATCCGAATGTCGTCGGGACCTTCGTTTACCACTGCCACCTTCTCGAACATGAGGACGGTGGAATGATGGGATTGATCCGCGTGATACCGAGGGCGCAGACCGCGAACTCACGGGCGCGCGTCCACTTGGCGGGCCGCGTTCTCTGCGGACCATCCCTGCCGACGGCCATCCGCTCCTCGAGCGACCCAGTTTCAGTACCTAAGCCAGGCCAATTGTGAAAGCTTAGCCACATTGCAGTTTTTAATGGCTTTGTCATCTGGGAATAACAACGGCCCGGTATCCCTCAAGCACGCGTTTGATTCCGAAAGCCTCTCGGCACTCGGCGTGCGACGATGCTGTCCCTGCGCGAGGCACAGCGGCATCAGGCGGGAGACTTGACACACTACAAGGAGATTTCATGATCCGGAAGAACCTTCGCTGGATGGCCGCTGCTTTGATCGCGTCCAACCTAGCCCTAGCGAGCCCAAGCGTTCTGTTGGCCGGGGGCCAGCCTGACACTGGCACCGTCACGACGACGCCAATCAAGCACGTCATCGTGATTTTCAACGAGAATATTTCGTTCGACCATTACTTCGCTACCTACCCGTACGCGACCAACCCGGACGGTGAGCCAGCTTTCCATGCGAGGCACGATACGCCGCGCGTCAACAACCTTCTCAGCGGCGGGCTCTTGGATGAGAACCCCAATTCGACGCAGCCGTTCCGCATGGACACGGGCGCCGACTCCGTAACTTGTGACCAGAACCACGACTACACGCCGGAGCAGCAGGCGGCCGATAGTGGACTCGAGGATAAATACCCCGAATTCACGGGTTCGTCAGGAGGTTGCAACGACTACGGCAAGGGAAATGGCGTCGTGATGGGCTATTTCGATGGGAACACGGTTCAGGCGATGTGGAATTACGCGCAGCATTACGCCCTGAGCGACAATTCTTACGGCACGATGTTCGGCCCCTCAACCGTAGGCGCTATCAACTTGATCGCTGGGACAACGTCCCTTGCAACCTTGGAGCCCTCGGCAGACGGAAGCAAGGCCGCCAACGCCAAGAATGCCAATGGAAACATCGCAAACTCGGCGCTAACGGGACCTGCGATCGGTGATCCGCGCCCGTTCTACGACAATTGCGTGGCGACCGATCCGACCGGCAGCAAACTCTACACCAAGATACGAATCAAGGTCACGGGAAAGAACGTCGGAGACTTGCTCAACGCGAAGAACCTGACCTGGGGATGGTTCCAGGGCGGGTTTGGGCCCACGGGATACGACGCGGAGGGCCGCGCGATTTGCGGGGCGCACCATGCCGGCTTGGCTGGCGATGATGCAGTGAATACCAGCGGCGATTACATCCCGCACCACGAACCTTTCCAGTACTTTGCACAGACTGCTAACCAAAATCACGTCCCCCCGAGCGACCCGAAGCTGATCGGGACATCATCGGACGGTGCCAACCATCAATACGATCTGAGCGCGTTCTGGACAGCACTCGGCGAGGATCGTCTCCCCGCAGTGACCTACCTCAAGGCCGCTGCCTATCAGGATGCGCATCCGGGCTACTCCGATCCGATCGATGAGCAGAACTTCGTGGTCAGCGTGGTCAACGCGATCATGAACACTCACTATTGGGACGACACGGCGATCATCATCGCGTACGACGATTCCGACGGCTGGTACGATCACGTGCTCGGGCCTGTCGTCAATCAATCGGCGGTCGCCGACGACGCCCTCGTCGCTCCTGGCAATTGCGGTTCGGCAGCAACCTCTACGCAGGGCCAGTGCGGATACGGGCCGCGGCTTCCGATTCTCGTAATTTCGTCCTGGGCGAAGCAGAATTACGTCGACAACAGAGTCGTTGACCAGTCGTCGATCCTTCGCTTCATCGAGGAAAACTGGCAGCTCGGCACTATCGGTGGGAACTCGTCGGATG
>Ga0187782_10000007_pt1 | contig 125661 bp, 118 predicted proteins | sample 0715_SJ02_MP15_2_FD_132454 | JGI IMG/M metagenome (GOLD analysis project Ga0187782, IMG submission 132454) | Tropical peat soil microbial communities from peatlands in Department of Meta, Colombia - 0715_SJ02_MP15_20_MG | ecosystem: Environmental > Terrestrial > Soil > Wetlands > Peat... | reverse complement strand
TCCTGGCTCGCCGCATGTTCGTGCGACATCTGTTCCGCGGTCGGCTGGACGTGCTGCTCGTTCATCGCCATCCGCTCTTGCGCGGTGGGCTGCGCCGTGACGCCGCCCGGCCCGTTGAAGCTCGTGTGATTGTTCACGACGGTCGTGTTGTTGATGACCGTCTTGTTGACGTACACGTTCGTCACAGTCGTGCGGTTCACGTTCACCACGGCGGTGTTGTACGCAAACACGCCGCCGCGCCATTCTCCTCCGACGAATCCAACGCCCCCGTAGCCAAAGCCGTAGTTAATCCCGCCGTAGAATCCGACGTGCGGGCCCCAGTAGCCGGCATGCCAACCGTACACGCCGCCGACAAATCCCCAATAGCCGGGAGTCCACAGCAGGCCCGGCTGCGGCGGCGCGATCCAGACTCCGGGAACCCAGTAATACCCCGCCGGACCGTAGGCCCAATAGCCCGGCTGCCACAAATACCCCGGTGTGGGGCAGGCCGGCTGCACGTAAACGGGCAGCGCTGGCGGCCCGATGTGGATGCCGATGCCGATCGAGATTTGCGCGAACGATGCGGCAGGTATAACCGCAGATATGGCGCACAACAACGCCAAACAGACAACGTGCCGGAACCACAATGAATTGCGCATGAACGAATCCCCCTTTTGCTGTCCCGCTGCCCCGGACACTGGGCAGGTCGGAACGCTGGCTGGTTATGAATTAGTATGAGTCAGATGCCGCCGCGCCTGACCGAATTCGCGCGTCGCGATATCCAATCAGTCAAACCCGGCCCGTTCCAAAAAGTTTCGCCCCGCCAACGGATTTCCGTAGGGGCGTAGCACCGCTACGCCCGGCACGCTTGCTTGGCACCACGGTGCTCTACCGCCTCGGTGTCATCCCGAACGCGTTCGCGACGTTCGCGGAGGGTCTGAGGGATCTGCTCATGTCCTTTGCCGGATTTTCGGAAGCCACCCCGGGCTGATCGAGGGTGGCTCTTTGTCCGTTTCCTGGGCTCGACGATGCCCATCGCCCGCTGTGGACTGCGGCGGCCTGACTGCCGCAAGGCAGGCTTGCCGCCGCTGTGGTCGAGGGCATTCTTTCTTGGCACGTTGCCCCCATCCAGCGCCGCTTTGCCGGAGACGCCGTTCCGTAGGGGCGTAGCACCGCTACGCCCGGCACACGTGCTTGGCTCCGCGCTGCTCTTCCGCCTCGTTGTGATTCCCAGCGCGTCCGCGATGTTCGCGGACGGTCTGAGGAATCTGCTTTTCCCTTCGTTCGGGCCTACTCGCCCCTCTTCATTCCGGATAGTGAAGCGCTGAAAAACCGGGTCGCTTTGCAATTCCTTTCGCTTGGTGAGACGATCAGGCCAAATCAGGCGTGGTCTCGAAGGGGGACGGCATTCCGTACGTCTTCGAGTACGATTTAGCGAACGGCATTCTCCTGAACCGTCTATCCGGACCGGTGACCGATGAAGTCCTCAAGGACTTCTTTCGGGCCGGCGCACAGAGCGCCGCGCGCATGCATCCCCGCGCCGGTGTGATCGATTTCTCGGAGGTCACTTCCTTCGATGTCTCCGCCAAGACGATTGAGGAGCTTGCGCGCGAAAAGCCGGTCCTGCGGGACCCGCGTTTGCGGCGAGTCATCATTGCCCCGTCCGCGGAAGTTTTCGGAATGATGCGGATGTTCGAGATCGAGGCGGAAAAACACCGTCCTGAAATTCATGTGGTCCGCAGCGAGCGGGAAGCCTGGGCCATCCTCGCCGTGCAAAATCCCAAATTCGAGCCTCTCGAACCGGAGTAAAGAGCCGCGCCGTTGACGCCGCGTTGACACCGGCCTTCGTAGGGGCACGACGAACGGGGCCCCCAGGTCGACGGTGAGTCGAGCTTGGGGGATCAGGCGTGCCCGGCGCGCATCCTTGGCACCGCGCCGCCCATCCGGCAATGCCAAACGGACAGCGTTGGTTTGCGTAGCGCCAGCATCTTGCCGCCGAATTTCACGCCCGCAAAAGACGCGAACCCGAGCGTCGTAGGTGCGCCTGCCTTTCGTGTTCTCCCGTACGTGAAGGAATTTTGTGCCGCGATTCTCCTGCCGCCCGCCTAGGCTGAGAAGGGAATTGGCTCTGGGCTCAGAGCTACGCCCAGCGGGGGTGACGGGCCTTTAAATATCGGATCGCCCAAGGTCAGCACATGGTATATTCCGGCGCGACATGCCACGCGCATTTTCCTTAGCGGCGTATGCAATCAAGGTCCGCGACGTAGGCGAACGAGAAGACGAGATAATTTCCGACTTCGCCGATGGCGAGGACCTCCACGACTTCTTTCAGAAATTCTTCGGGGATCTGAAGGATAAGAAGATCGACGACAAGATAGTCCAACAGGTGCTCAGCGTAGAAACCCTCAAGATCCAAGAGCGAAAGCTTTACGGAATCGTTGAAACCGGCGAATACGGAGAAGAAAGTGTCTTGTGGGACGTCGAACATCTAAGGATAGCGCATCGCCGCAAGAAGACGGAAGCAGAGATGTTGGGAATTATATACTTGACTCCCTAGACCCTTTCTGATAGAGTTTCGGCATGGAGGCGACGATGCGAACCATGACCGATAAAGAAATCAACGAATTTGTTGACCAAATTGAGAGATTATTCTTAGAAAACTGTGTAGCGCGACAGTATTTGCAAGACCACTGCAATGTCTCTGATCCGGGCCAACTGCTTAACGAACGGGTTGCGAAAATTCCGGCCACTGCTCCTGTACGGCTTCTAATTCGTCCTGTGCGACAGGTAATAGGGCAAGGTCTCCAAGACACCCAGTCATTTGAACGGTTACAGCAAGCAGCAAAAGAATTTGCTGCGCGAATTCAGGACTTATCTCTTTCATTTCCAAAATCACTCCTTGGTGACAAATGAGCCGATCAACTATCAGCACCTTTAAGTTGTTTGAGATGATTCCAGACGCGGAATCGGCCAGAAAGTATTTAGAGGCTCGCCTTTGGCCAAAAGGCGTTACCTGTCCGAAGTGCAAAACAGTCGAGCGCATCGGTACTCGCAAAGATGGCTTCTATCGCTGTCATGTCTGCAAGCTGGACTTTACGGTACGGACAGGGACTATCTTCGAGCGAAGCCATGTTCCCATGCACAAGTGGCTGTACGCGATGTATTTGCTTGTGACCGCTCGCAAGGGCATCTCCTCAATGCAACTGGCGAAGGAGATCGGGATTACTCAGAAATCCGCTTGGTTTGTCCTACAGCGGCTCCGCGAAGCCTGCGGCAATGACCCCGAAATGCTCAAAGGCGTAGTCGAAGTCGATGAAGTCTATCTCGGCGGTCAAGAAGCCAACAAACACCCGAAAAAGCGGCTTTATGGTGATCGCGGTCTGCCTGAGAAAGTCGCCGTGATGGGCCTACGCGAAAAGAACGGGCGCACCAAAGCTTTTCCTATGTCCGCTACGGGCGCTATGGCCGTCGAGCAACTGGTGCTCAAGAATGTAGAAACAGGCTCCGAAATCCACACGGACGAATGGAACGGCTATAACCGTCTTGCCCGAAATTACAAGCACCGCACTTGCAACCACACCAGAGAAGAGTACGTGCGGGACGGAGTTACCACCAACAGCGTCGAGAGCATGTTTGCCGTTCTCCGTCGTGGGTTACACGGCGTCTATCACCACGCCAGCCGCAAGCACATGCATCGCTACGTTGACGAGTTCTCTTGGCGGCTCAATGCTGGTAATGTGGCTCGCCACACAACAGAGCGGCTTGATAGCTTCGTTGCCGTTGTCACAGGAAGACGGATTACCTATAAGAAGCTGATCGCAAACAATGCCCAAGAAACCGCGTAAGTATCAGAAAAGGCTTTCTCTAGTTGGAATGACGTTGGACCAAATCATTGACAAGGTTCTGAAATATCGGCCAAAGAATAAAAGAAAGTGGAAAACTGCCTAGGCTAGCGGCTTCTTGAGATCATTCACAACTGCCAGCAACTTCTGTTCATCCGCAAATAAAGTAAACCACCGCATAAGCCCTTTACCGGGTTTAGGTTCTGTCCTCAAGTAGTTGAAAAGTCTAGTCCAATCGCTGCTTTTTCCATTGAACTGAGAGAGAGCTTCCGCTCTAGCTAAGAACGCCATCATGTCAGCGGCTTGTAGTGCCGGATAAGCCCGGTCGTCAGCAAAACTGAGGGCCGCAAACTTCTTGCGCAATTCGGGCACCGCATTGCAAATGGCTCGATAATGTAAATAGGTGTCCCATGCCTTAACCTCATCATCGTCACAAACGAGACTCACTCGGTCATCGCTCCCGAGTTTATCTGCTACTTCCAAAATGCTCCGAACAAATGCTAGATAGTGGGGGTCGAAATTCGATCCGCCCAGTTTTGCTTTGGCTTCAAGAGGGAGAGAGGCATAGGCTTTAGCATCCCAAACTTGAATGTAACCAATTTCCAAGTTCTCGTTGATACAGTCAGCGAAGGGCAAGAGTGCGTCAATCGTCTGGTCCACTGAGCGATCCCGTGGCAGTTTCGACCCGTATTCTGCATAAATGTTCGCTGCGTCCTTCATATGAAAGGAAGTTAAGCCGTATGACTGAAGAAGCGCCTGCCATGCATCATTAAACGCCCCTAGCCGAGACGGGGAAACAACGGCACCACAAAAGGAAACCAAGGGGCTAGTCTGATACTTCCCGCCTTCATCGCAAAACAAGTTTTGAATGACCATGACGAGCGGATAGTTTAGTCGGAAATAGGAGGAAGGTATAGGGAAGGGGTAAGAACTCTCCCAACATGGGTTCAAATGGTGTTTCAACGATTTGTCCTTTCAGGGAGTCAAGTATATAATTCCCGAGATGTTGCCTTTCTACTTTCACCTGGATTTGCCGGAGGGCACGGACGAGGGCATCTTGCTGCTCCAGCGCCAGGGCGCAATCGGCATTCGACAGCTGTTGCATTTCGCCGTGGGTCGGGCCTTCGAGAAGAAGCACGCTGACCACCGAGTGCTGTTCTTGCCGCTAGTGGAGCCGAAGGAAGTCGAAAAATACGTCAAAGGGCATATTGAGAGCATTCGGTTCATTCGTTTTGGAATTCCGAACGACCTCTCTGACGCATATGACTCCGGTCATAAGGAGCAAGGCGGCTATGTGGAACTAGTTGTACACGCCCGTCGTGGTAGCAACCTGCCGGTTAACAATCGACTCAGGCAGTTTTTTGAGGGACGCAAGGAGATCAAGGATTTGATCGCGCTGGACGAAATGAAGTTTAAGTACGACAATATCAAGGTTCGGTCGCGCGTGGGAGCCAGCAGCAGAACGCTTAACCTCGCAAACCCGAAACGCCTTCGATCCTACTACGACATTTCCGACACCGTGCGGTTGGACAGTAAGACCGGACACCCGAAATTCGATTCCATTCATGCTCTGGCTGAAGAAATTATCGGCAGGATTAAGACCACGATCTACAAAGGGTAGGCCGTGCTCGACAAGATTGATGTAAGCAGAATCATAGCAGGGCATGTCGACACGCTCCGCGATTTTTCAAGTGGAAGGCGAAGCTTCGCCGACATCGCAGTTTTCTTCGGAACTCCGCTGGTCGTGGCGGGACTTGCCTGGTACCTTCGTTGGGGCCTGTACGTGGATGCGCTGAACGCCATCCTGGCGGCGTTCGCGATTTTCGCTGCTCTGCTTTTGAATCTACTGCTTCTGATTTACACGTTTTCGACTGACCGCAGCCACCCCGGAGCATTGGCAAAAGTCAGGGGCGCCCTGGTCCGGGAACTACATGACAACATCGCCTTTGCGACGCTGACCTCAATAGCTATTGTCGTGGCAACGCTTATCTCGGTCGCGCAGCTGAAGATTCAAGACCCCATAAATCCGCGACACACGGGCCGAGTAATGACGTTCGTCATCGTGTATCTCACGACCAACTTCATCTTGACGGTGCTCATGGTACTCAAGCGCATCCACGTTTTACTGAGTCGCGAGCTCGAGCAGCCCTCGATTCGCAAGGTCTCCTGACGGCAGCACAGCAGCGGCCCGGCACGAGTTATGGCTCTCGTCGTTTTCCTTCGCGGCGTCAATGTGGGCGGACACAGGACGTTTCGCCCGAGCATCCTCGCACGCGCACTGAGCGCCTACGACGTTGTGAATGTCGGCGCAGCGGGAACGTTTGTGGTTCGGAAGCCCGGACCGCGCGCAAAATTCCGCGCTGCACTGATCCGGAAGCTGCCATTCGAGGCGGAAGTCGTCCTCTGCGAAGGCCGCGATCTGATTCGCCTGGAGATAGAAAATCCGTTTGCAGCCGAGCAGTCACGCGCGGACGTTGTTCAATTCGTGAGCATCCTTTCGAGAGCCGGTCGCGGCCCGGCTGGCATTCCGTTGGCGCTGCCGCCGAGCGGCGAGTGGTTCGTGCGACTCATCGCGTCGAAAAAACGATTCGTTTTCGGAATGTACCGCCGCCACATGAAGACGATCGGCTATCTGGGCCGGATCGATAAGCTGTTCGGCGCGCCGGCGACCACGCGCAACTGGAACACAATCCTCGCGGTCGTGCGAATTCTGAAAGGTCCCGAGAAGGAAAGCCGCTGATTAGAGTGCTGCGCCTTGCCCGCCGCAGAGGCTCCCGCACTGGGGCGTCTTCTTCGTAGGGGCACGATGAACGGGGCCCCCAGGTCGACGCAAGGAAGGGCTCCCGAGGCCCCGGTCAGGGGCGCTCGGGAGATCAGTCGAGCCTGGGAGAACAGACACCGGCGCTACATGAGCATCGTGCCCGCCGAATTTGCATGGCAACGCGCAGAGGGACAGTGGGCTACTTTGACCAGTTTGCCGAATGCGCAGTTTTCTTTTCAATCGATGAAACCATGTCGCCTCTTTGTGCAACCGCTTGCACACTTCGAAAAAACTAACGTTTACGCCGCCATCTATCTTTCTCAAGCTGCGGGGTCTAGCCTCCAAGTGATCCCCCTGGCTTTGGCCGAGAAATTGCCTCTTTCAAACCGGCGTATCCCGCTCTGGCGAGCCAGTCCATCTAATCAGAAGGCCATTTGGGAGGTTTTATGAGCTGCGTTACCAAGCTGACTCTCGCGCTGCTCGTGGCCGCGTTACTCTGCCTGCTTCCCCCGGCCGCACACGCCGATAGCGTCATCTTCAGCGATCTGGCATCGAGCTCCCCTCTTTATCTTAACGGGGGTTATTCCGTGGCAGGCTCGACCTCAACCGCAGGCAGCGTAGTGCCCGCATTCTCCTTCACCGTCGGCGCTTCCTCCTACGACCTCACCCAGATCGACCTTGCCCTCCTCTATGATTCCGGAACCAACGGCTCGGTCACCGTGGAGCTCGTGAACGACTCCGGCGGCTTGCCCGGTTCCACCGTCCTTGGCTCTTGGAGCTTCAGCGGCCTTCCGGCAAGCGGCTCAACCACGAGCGCGCTTCAGACCGCATCGGGCATAACGGGAATCACGCTCGACGCCGGCACCACGTATTGGCTGGAAGCCTTTGTGACCAACGGCACTTCCAACACTTTCGACCTTTGGGATTACAACAACCAGGGCGTTACGGGAACGGATGCCGAAAACACGGGCCCAGGTTTTGACTCGCTGGGGACCACAACGATCGGGGCCTTCGACGTCCTTGGCACCGCGATTACCTCTCCCGAGCCCAGCTCTCTGCTACTGCTGGGTTCCGGCCTCGCCGCTCTATCGCTCCTCGCCGCGCGTAGGCGCCGCAAGAACCTGCTGGGTTCAAGTTCACCCGCTTAGCTCGCGGTTTCATCGCCGGCAGTCGGTCGTTAAGAATCGAAACAGCCCGCCACAGCCCATAGGGACATTTGTCCCAATCTGTCGCGCTTTCCCAGCCTTGATCCGAGTCCTCCGAGAAACGCACGAGGCGCCCGCCTCGATTCAAGAGCGCGTCACGCGCGCCGGCGGCACCAATCGATACGGCGAGCCGAACTTCCGCATCGTCTGGGGCGGCTCGCGCCTCACCTGGATCGGCGGCCGCTGGACGGACCGCGACGCGCACGGCAACAAAATCCGCGAGACGATCGAGCTGCGCCGCGTCCCGAAATACTTTCCGCTCGACCGCTGGCACATCGAGCGCTGGACTCCGCCCGAAACCTACGGCTCGCCCGATTCCTGGTACGCGCAGACCGTCGAAACCGAAGACGGCATCCGCGTCCCGGCGCTCGGCCCATATCCCGCGCGCGGAGAGTACGAGCACTGCTTCACGCTTGAGAGCGCATCGGGCGAATTCATTCCGCTTTCGCCCGCGGCGTGCGACTGGATCGTCCGCGCGATCGAATGGTCGCGGGGACGCCCGCGCGTGGCGCAAAGGCTCGCCCTCGCCGCGCGCGAATCCCGCCGCGAACGCGCCTTCGATTCCGCCTGCGATGAAATCCTGGAAAGTTCTTTGTAGGGGCGTAGCACCGCTACGCCCGGCACACTTTCTTGCCTCGATGCCGCCCATTCAATGCGTCGCAACAATGCCGCTGTCATTCCGAGGCCGGCCTGTTTTTGGACGGGGCCGAGGAATCTGCTTTTTCCTTTCGCGTTTTGTACCGCAGACCGTGCGGACGAAATCGGGAAAATCGCGAGGCAAGCCTCAGGACTTGGAATCGGCGTCGAGGGACTTCTTGAAGAAGTGATGCTGGATGTGGCCCAGCAGCGTGCGCGGGCCGCCGTAGAGAAATTCGAGCGCTTCATTCTGCGCAAACTGGCCGAGCAAATTATTGCTGCCCAGCCGGAATCCCACGACCAGGCGATCGCGGTCGTCGGGAATCCACGTCCTCGCCGCAGCCATCGGACCGATGAAAGGCGAGGCCGCCAGCGCAACCGAAAAGGAAACGTCGCCGTCAGCGCCGCGTCGGCTCGCGACGGTCGAAACGGCTGCGTGCCACAGGCGCGGAAAAAATCCGCTGCACGTGCAGCGATAGTATTTCGTGTCCTCGTGAAACGCTTCGGCCAGCGAATATTCAGCCGTGGCTGTCGCGAGGCCAATTCCGAAGTTGCTGGCCACGCGCACGCCGTAGGCGTCCTCTCCCTGACCCCACTGATGCGGAAAATCCGTGGCCTGATCGATCGCTGCCGCGACCGCCGATCCCGCGAACGCGACCGGCCCGAAAGCATTCCAGGCGAAATCGTGGAATCTCTGCTCTTCCGTGGGCGGCACGTACGCATCGGGCGAAGTTGGAAGGCTGGTGCTGGCAGCGGGGAGCGGGGCAGGAACCACCGCAGTAGGACTCGGCGAGCCATCGAGCGCGCCGCCGACGTTATCTGCAAAAGTGGACTGCGCCCTCGCCGGACCGGCCGCAAACACAATCAGCGCCAAAAAGACAAAGACACCGCTAACCCGCGAAATCACTGCGCCCCCGCTTGGTTTACACTGAGTTCCCGCTGAGGAAGCTCGGAGTCAATACGATACACGAGTTCTCCTCCGGGACAAAGCGCCTCGCGATGGCTCCTGATGCGATTTCGGCACTCACCGCGATTACGCTTCGACCGATGCCATCCGCGTCCCGGCGCGCGGGCCGTGTCCGGCCGCGAACGCGCCTTCGATTCCGCCTGCGACGAAATTCTCGCATCTTCGTAGGGGCGTAGCACCGCTACGCCCGGCGAAGATTCTTGGCGAGATCGTCGCTATTGGACGCCGACGGTACGACGAGACAAGTGGGTTGCATCCAGCCAAGCATGTTTGCCGGGCACGACTGATCCCCCAGGCTCGACTGACCGTCGACCTGGGGGCCCCGTTTCGCGTGCCCCTACGAAGAAAACGACGACGCCGAGACGGTTTCGTAGGGGCATAGCACCGCTACGCCCGGCAAACATGCTTGGCGTCGCGCTGCCCATTCAACGCGTCGCAACAATGCCGCTGTCATTCCGAGGCCGGCCTGTTTTTGGACGGGGCCAAGGAATCTGCTTTTTGCCTTACCGCCGCTTTTCCCCGAAAGGACACCCAACTTGCACACTGAATTGTCACACACCGCCACAGACGTCCCGCGTCCGCTCTCGCATTTCGGCAGCGCGCGCAGCAGCACCATCGTCGATACGCAACCGAAAGGCGACACCGCCGCCACCGCCACGATCGCGTCGATCTCCGATCAGGATTGGTATATCTCGCGGACCCACGGCATCTATCACATCCCCGCGTGCGTAAAGGGCGAACCGTTCGCCATGCTTCTACTTCGTTCGCGCAACGACGTGATCGATCTCGGCGACGGCCGCCGCCTGCCGTTTCCGATCACCGCGCGCGAAATCGCCGACGATCTTCTGCAGGACCTGCACGACCACGGCGTCTTCCTCTGCGCGGGCGCGCGTCCGACGAGCGAAGAGCTGGCCGCGGCCACCGCGCGACGCGACGCCTACTATCACCGCCTGATCGCCGAGGGTGACACGCTCTGGGCGCGCGGCCATTCCTTCCGCGAGATTTCGGACATGCATCGCCGCGCTGCACTGGAGCTCGGAGTCGAGCGCGAATGGGCCTACGTGCCGACGCGCATGAGCGACTGTCCCGCGTGCGGCGAAAAGGTGAAGGCTGGCGTCGCCGTCTGCAAGCACTGCCACGCGATCCTCGACGCCGAAAAAGCCGCGCAACACGGTCTCGCTGCGCCGCCCGCCGTCGCGCCGAAGCTTGCGCCTTCAAGGTGAACGCGGAATAGGCAAAACGGCTCCGGTAGCGCCGGCCTGCCCGTACGCCAGGCGGACATCTTGCCGGCGAAGTCCTGCGGCGCTCGCAGAAGGCAAACTCGCCTCCGCGGCCCGCGAAAAACGCGGGATGAAGCCCTGATTTATCGTGTGTGCCTATTCACCGGCTTGAGGTCTCGTGCTTCCAGCGAAGGGTGGTCCGCCGCGACTCGATCTTTCCGTGTGCAGAAGCGCAGCGTGCGCAATCACGAGACGGTTTTCTCTTGTGCGGAAACAAGAGGGCTTGCGCTTACAAGATGGCTTTCTCTTGTGTGGAAGCGCGGGATACGCAGTCGCGAGATGGTTATTTTCTTGCGCTGAAGCGAGGGGGCATGCAGCTACGAGACGCTTCTCTCTTGTGTGGAAGCGCGGGATACGCAGTCGCGAGATGGTTATTTTCTTGTGCTGAAGCGAGGGGGCATGCAGCTACGAGACGCTTCTCTCTTGTGTGGAAGCGCGGGGCTTCAGCCCCGCGAATCGGGGCCCTAATATTACCAGGACTTTAGCCCTGGTGGCGCCGGATCAATTTCGGCCCCCGGAAACGCCGACGAATACGGAAATAGCTCTGCCCTTTCTACCAGAAACCTCTTGACCGGATTCTGACGGATATAGTCGCGGTGCCTCTCGTAATCTTCGGCGTCTTTCACACGATGGTTCGTAAAGCTCTCTTGCCAGATCGCCGACTGGAAATCGAGCTCTCTCCTCGCGCGAAAGGAAAACCCGCCTTTGATGTATTGCACGGCTTTCTCCAGAGGAGCTTCAGCGGCCGGCGTAAGCAAAAGATGAAAATGCTCGGGCATGATCACGAACTCGTGCAGGAGGAATCTCCCGCGACTCCGATTGTCGTTCAGTTTTCCGCAGAGCTGAAGCCCCGCGCTTCCACACAAGAGAACATCGCCGCGCCAGAACCGGGCGCAACTCCCGAACGCGCCGGACTCCGCTCAGGATGACCGAAGGGGCAGGCGCGCCCGCTCGCTCCGTAATTTCCACACGCATCTGCGCGACCGAGCAGGCATACAATCCAACCGGATACGCGTCTCACGAACCACATTTGAATTTTCGAGGGAAGGGAAGACGATGACCGCTATGCCGCAAGCAAGAACGATCGTCATTCTGAGCGAAGTGGCCGGAGGATGTTTCTTTCGGCCCGCTCCAGCGGGACGTCCGGCCACCCAGCCGAAGAATCCCTCTTGGAGGAAAATCCGCGCCGCTCGCTTCGCGGAAGAGAGATCCTTCGACTGCGTTTCGCGCGCGCAGACATCGCGCGGAAGACACTGGCGCGAAACTCCGCTCAGGATGACAGCAAGCGCGCTCGTTGCGCTCATCGGGCTTCCGCTGCTCGCGCCGCTCGCGCATGGGCAAGCCCCGAACGCGCGGCGGATGCAAGCGAGGCGGCTGCTGCGCGCGCTTCTCGCGATTTTCTTGGTCTCGCTCGCCATCACAGGCCGCGTTGCGGGGCAAGGCTCGCGCAAGGACGACATCGTCTTCGGCCCCTCGGGCCATCCCGTCGCCGGCGCGACGATCACCGTCTGCCAGCCCACGGCCACCGGCACGCCGTGCTCGCCGCTCGCGACGATCTACACTGACGCGACGCTCACTACCACCGCCCCGAATCCCTTCCAGGGCGACGGCATCGGCAACTACCACTTTTACGCTCCCGCGGGCCGCTACATGGTGCAGATATCCGGGCCGGGGCTCAGCGGCACAACGACGCATCCCGACGTGATTCTCCCCGCCGATCTTTCATCTTCGGGCAGCGGGAATAACATCTCCGCGTTTGGCTTGACGCTCGGCGGCAATCTCACCGTTTCCGGCAACGCGACTGTCAGCGGCACGCTCACCACGGCCAATTTCAATCCCGGCGCGCTCAATCCAACCTCGCTCAACGTCGCTGGCAGTGAAAGCGTCGCCGGGCCGCGCCCGCGCATCGACGTGACCGCGCCTCCGTACGGCGCGAAAGGCGATGGGACGACCGACGACACCACGGCGATCACCAACGCCATCAACGCCGCCTGCGCGCACCCGATCGCGGGCGCCCAGCCGCCCACTGTTTTCTTCCCGCCTGGAAACTATCTGGTCGATCAGACGCAAGGCTCGTCCACGACGCCCGATCTGCCTTCCTGCGCGTTCCTTCATTTGCAGGGCGGCGGCGGGGCGGGCGTGCAGTACACCTCGCAGCCGCAGGCGTTGATTATCGTCACTGCGGGCGCGAACCCGAGCGCCGCGCCGGTCTTCGAACTCAACGTGGACGGCGCCAACTTCAGAGATCTCGCCATCTCGGGCTACAACCAGGCCGTGTGGGTCGCGGGCGGCTCGAGCACTTCGTTCGACAATGTCTCGTTGGCCTGCCAGACGACCGGGCAAGCGGACAACACGCCGCTCAAACTCACCGACGTGATCTGGCTCTGGTACCGCGGCGGCACGCTGCTCTCGAACATGAGCGGCGGCTATAACCCCAACCTGCCCGTGGCGATCATCGACGCCGAGACCCTCGGCGCGGCTGTGACCAGCGACAATCTCCTCTTCTTCTCCGACGTCGTCATCGCAGGCGGCGAAATCCATTACAGCCAGCGCGTGAACGACACCGCCGGGCCGCCCGGAATGTGGGTCTTCCGCAACATCACGCGCGAGGCTTCGAATCAAGATTTTCTCCTCATCACCAACGACACCAGCAGCGCCGGCAACGTCGCCATGGCGGGCGGCGTGTCCAGCGTCACGATGGATCACGTCGTGGACGCCGACTCAACCGACGCCAACGCGGCGGTGATCAATTTCAACGCCTCGAACGCGTACCTTTCCGGCGTCACAATCAATCATTCCCTCGCGGGCGCGGGTGCAGGCTCAACCGAAGCCGCGATCCGCATGACGGCTGGCACGCTGTTCAATTCCGTCGTGTACGGGTGCTCCATCTATTGCATCAGCAACGTCGTCGATGGCTCGGGAAATCCCGTCAGCGGCGCGGTGGTCCAGAACCAGCAGGGCTACGATTACGTTATCAACGCGTCTGACGCCGACCGCCTCCGCTCCGACATTCTGTCCGATTGGGATGGCCCCGCATCGCGCCTCACCGCGGCGGGCGGACGCTTTTCCGGAATGGCGCTCGACCCGGTGCAGGGTGTGCTTTTCGGCGACGGCCTACGCTACGGCTTCACCGCGCAGGTGAAGCAGTCCACGCAGCAGACGCTCGATATCGGCTTTCCGAACTCCGTGCCTCCGACAAATGTCTCCGCATCCGCCACCACCGGCGGCACGCTCGCGGCGGGAACTTACTACTACTTCGTCGTCAGCACGACGGCGAGCGCGGGAAATTGCGCGATCTACAATGCGTTTCCGTCCGCGCCCTCGCTGCCCAGCGGCGCCGTCACGATCAGCGGTTCGAACAACGCCGCATCGATCACCTGGACGCCCGTTTCATCGTCGCTCACGCCGATCGTAGGCTACTGCGTGATTCGCTCGGCTACTCCCTACTGGGCGGGCGCGAACACCGCGCATTTCGTCAGCGGCGCGTCCGCTTCGAGCGATACCGATCTTGGCTCGAACTACACGCCGTCCCTCTACAGCGGCCCGCCGGTCAACTTGATGCAGTCGGTGCACCGCTTCACGCCCACGTCGCTCGGCGTGAACACCACGAATCCGCAGTTCAATCTCGATGTGAACGGCAGCGCCGCGGTCAACTCGCTGAACGGCGTGCAAAAGGCCGAGCGCTTCTCCGGCTCCGACGCCGCCGCGAAAATCAACGCCTGCCTCACCGCCGCGAGCACGTCCGACGGCATCTGCGACGCCCGCGGCTTGACCGGCACGCTCACAGGCTCGTCGCGCATCCAGATTCCCGCGGGCACGACGCTGTTCTGGGGACGCGCGCAGCTCACCATCAACGACACGACGAACAACGACGCCGTCGAGCTGATGGGCGACGGCAGCGCGCTCATCGGCTACCAGGAAAGCGGCAACGGCACCGTCTCGCGCTCCGATTCGAGCGGTTTCATCGCCTGCCAGCCCGCCGGATGCACGGCGGTGAAAAACCCGAATGCCGCCACGCGCAACGTCGATTGGGTCCACATCACGGGAATGAATTTGCAGGCCACGGGAGGCAGCTCCGTGGTGCTCAATCTCACGAGCGTCGGCCACGCAGATATCGAAAACAACCGCCTCATTATGGGCACCGGCGGAAATTCCTACGGCATTTTCGGCGACACGTCCACCGGCGGCTTCGATTCCACCAACACGCTGATCAAGCACAACGAAATCGATCCGCAGTATCAGAACGACCGCTGCCTGCGCCTCGCCGGCGTCTTCAACGTGATTGAGATGGAGCAGAACACCTGCATCCTGCCCGCGGCCAACACCGGCACGGTCTGCTTCGAGATCGCGAAGGATTCGAGCGGCAACTATCCGAACAACGACGAGTTCTACGGCAACGATTGCGAAGGCTCGTCCACATCGTTCGGCCAGATCGGCTACAACATCATCAACGCGGACTCGGTCACGATCGGCCCCAACAACCGCTGCGAGAACGTGTACAACTGCTTCCAGTTTCCCACCGACGGCAGCGCGGTCGGCATCCACATCCTCGATCCTTACATTTCCGTTTCCGCGAACGCGGTCGTGAAGCCCAACGAACCGTCCACAGCACAAATTGCGATTGACAACAACGGTCCGAACTGGCTGCCCTCGATGCACTACGGTTTCAACGACGTCGCGGGCAGGAACTTGCTGGGCAACGCGGCGTTCGAGGGCTGGTCGAATTCGACGACGCTCTACTACTGGGGCGGCGTCAGCGGCACGAACATCAATCAGGCGGGCAGCGGCATCTACGCGCAGCAGGCGAGCTCGTCAAGCCCCGCCGATTCCACCACTCAAGGCAGCTACAACGTCAAGATCGGTGACAACGCTACCGCCGGCCTCGGCATCAACTCCGGCTGCATTCAGATCGACGCGACGATGAACTACACGCTCGCGTTCCGCATCGCGTCGAGCTCCACCAGCGTGAATTTCCGCCCCGGCTTCCGCTTCTACTCCGATCCGAATTGCACTGAGGCGGACAAAATCACCAGCGTCGCCACGAACGCGCGCGTCCTCACGCCCGCAAACTACGCCGGCCAATCCGCGTTGATCGGCACCGGCAGCAATCCCAACTGGCAGAGCACCAACGCGTCGCTCACCTACAACAACGGCATCACCTGCAACTGCAACGTCACCGGCGCGGATTTCAACGTCGCTGCCGCGAACACGTGGACGCCCACGCGCAATTTCGCCATCACCTTCCGCGTGCCCAACGCGTATTCCTCCAGCTCGACCGTCGCGCAGTCGATGCGCGTCTTCATTTTCGAAAATACCGCGGCGAATCCGAATCAGATTTTCGTGGACGACGCGGTGCTGGGCGAAGGTCCGGTGACGCCGGTGGTTCCCGCCACGGCGGGCGTCTCCGACAGCGTCAATCCGACCGTGTACGGCAACCTGACCGTGGACGGCGCGCTGACCGCAGCAAGCGTTTCCGGCAACGCGAGCACCGCGACCGCTTTGGCGGCGACTCCGTCGCAATGCGGCGCGAACAATTTCGCCACCGGCATCGCCGCAAGCGGCAACGCCAACTGCGCGCAGCCTGCGTTTTCAAATCTTTCCGGCACCATCGCCACCGGGCAGCTTCCGAGTTCCGTCACGTTGACGACCGGCACGCCTACCGCGAATGACTGCGCCGCGTTCACCGGCGGCACCACGACGAACGTCCAGGATTCCGGCTCGGCATGCCCGTCGCTCTTCACGAAATACTCGATGGGTATCGTGTCGAGCGGCCAGGCGCCCAGCGCGACCAACGCCGTCGACGTCTCGGTGATCTATTTGCCGAACATTCAGTTCTCGCATCTCACCGTGGACGTCTCCACCACGGATTCGAGCACGAGCGATTACTACAGTTGGGCGATCACCGATCTTTCCGGCAACGTGAAGTGCTCGATCACCGCGGTGAACCTGACGGCGGGCGGCGCGAGCGACCAATCCTGCACGCAGGGAAGCGTCACGCTCGCAAACGGCCCGTACATCTTCGCCTTCACCGGCAGCGCGACCACGGCAAAGATCGCCTACAGCGGCACCGCTCCGCTCGCGCTTTCGAGCACCGTCTCCAGCTCGACCAGCTCCAGCGGCGCGATGACGTTTCCGATCACCATCCCGTCCGCCGGCGTCACCTATTCGAGCTACGGCACCCCCGCCATCATCCTGCATTAGACGGTTGTCATCCCGCCCGCCCTGACGCGGGAAGGGAACCCAGCCGCGTTGTCTGCGGATGTCGGTGAGGGATCTGCTTTTGAACTCGCCTTCGTAGGGGCACAGCATGCCGTGCCCGGCGCACGCAGTCGAAGGATCTCTCTTCGTAGGGGCACGATATATCGTGCCCGGCACGCTTGCTTGGCGCAACGCCGCCCATTCACCCGTCCGCTCTTGTAGCGCCGGCTTCCAGCCGGCGGTCTTGCACTCCCTCGGCGTCGCGGTGCTATTCCCCGACGCAAAACCGTCTCGGGGCGGCATCTTCATTCGTAGGGGCACGATATATCGTGCCCGGCAAACTTCCTTGGCTTGATGGTACCCATCGACCTCGTCGCATCGGTCGCGCGGATCTTCGTAGCGCCGGCTTCCAGCCGGCGGTGTTGGACTCGCTGGGCACCGCGCACATTCGCCGGCAAGATGCCGCCGCTACATGAGCATCGCGCCCGGCGCACGTGCTCGGATTCTTGCGGTCCTTTCACTCCGCCGGACGGCCCCCGAAGGCGAATGCCAGCCATCTCGCCGCCCCGGCATTTTCCTATTCGTTTACTTGCTTTTCTCGGTTCTTGGTGCTTGAATACGCCAACTGTCTCGCTGGATGAGGATGGCTAGGCCGAACGTTTTATCCTGGTGTAGGGCCCCCAGGGTTGCGGAACAGGCCAATGGCACGTTCTTCGCGAGGAACGGCGGCTCGCGCAGCGCCGGTGATTGACCCGCGGCTGCTTACCGAAGAGTCTGTCCGCGCACTGCTTCAGTCCTTCGACATCGGCGTCGTCCTGCAGGGCCCGCGCGCCGAAGTTCTCTACGCCAATCAGGCCGCGGCCGCCATGTTCGATCTGACCGTCGACCAGGTGGTGGGCCGCACGAGCCGGGAACTGAACTTTACCGTCGTGCGCGAAGACGGCACCGAAGTCCCGTTTTCGATGCGGCCGGCCGTGCAAGCGATTGAAACGCGCCAGCCGGTGTACAGCCAGGTGCTCGGCGCGCGGCGTCACGGCTCTAACACCGTTCTTTGGCTTCAGTTGACTTCCATACCGCAGTTTGCGCCCGATGGCGCCGTCACGGGAGTGGTCACCACCTTCACGAACATCACCGAGCGCAAGCACATGGAAGCCGAGCTGCGCCGCGCCGCCGAACTGAACCGGGAGATCCTGGAAAGCGCGCAAGAGGGAATCGCCGTCCACGACCGCGAGCTCCGCTACATCGCCTGGAATCCTTACATGGAGCGAATGACCGGTGTGAAGGCCAGCGAGGTGATCGGCAAGCACGCTCTCGAGCCTTTTCCTTTTCTGGCCGAGACGGGAATTTATGCCGGTCTCCAGAAGGCTCTCGCCGGAGAGATCATCTCTTCGCAGGAAGCTGCACCAACGGGCCATCGCAGGTGGACAAACAACAACCTGGCTCCCCTCCGGGATGAAAAGGGCGAGATCATCGGCGTCGTCGCCACCATCCGGGATGTCACCGAACGGAGGGAGGAACAAGAGAAGCTGCAACAGAGCGAAGCCCTCCTCTCGCAGGCCGAGCAGATGACCAATTGCGGCAGTTGGGAGACGAATCTAAAAACCGGCCAGGTGACGTTCTCGAAGAATCTGCTCCAATTCTACAGTCTCCGGTCGGCGGCGGAGTGGAATATCGAAGCGTACTGGGCGAAGATCCATCCAGCGGACCGAAAAGGCGCGCACGACAGTTTGGTGCGAGCGATGGCCGAGTGCAAGCCGTTCGAGTACACCGTGCGATACCGCGTGCCGGACGGCTCGTACCGCGTCCATTCCGTGCGCGCCATTCATATCCCGGGGCCGGACGGGCGCGCCGAGCGGTCCATCGGCGTGGTGCAGGATATTACCGACCAGATGCACAAAGAAGAGGAGCTGCGCCGGCTCTCAGCGCGGCTTCTCCAATTGCAGGACGAGGAGCGGCGGCGCATCGCGCGCGACCTTCACGACAGCGTTTCGCAGAAGCTGCTGGCGATCAACTTGAGCCTGACGCACGCCAGCGAAGCGGTCGGCGCCAAAAACCGGCAGGGCAGGCAGGCGCTGGCGGACACCCGGAAGCTCGTCCGCGACCTTTCGCGGGGAATTCGTTCGCTCTCCTATCTCTTGCATCCGCCGATGCTCGATGAACTGGGGCTCGCTTCGGCAATCGAGGAATATGCCCGGGGCCTCAGCCACCGGAGCGGCATCAACTTAAAACTCGACATCGCGAAAGATATTGGCCGCCTGCCGGCCGAATCTGAGATGGCGCTATTTCGCATCGTGCAAGAGGCTCTGAGCAATATTCAGAAACATTCCGGCAGCTCCAGCGGCAGGATCCGGCTCACGCGCGAGAACGGCGACGTCGTCCTGAAGGTGTCCGATCGGGGGCGCGGCATGGAGGCCGACGCTCCCCCGGAACAGCCGGTCAGCCCGGAAACGCTCGGAGTCGGCATTTTGGGCATGCGCGAACGAATGAAGCAGCTCGGCGGCCGCCTGGATATCCGCTTCGGGCGCCGCGGAACCACGGTGACCGCGCGCCTTCCAATTCAGGCCAATCCTCACTCTTCCGAAACCAGCCACGCGCCTCGCTGACCGGACGGACGTACTCGAACCAAGGCTCCCCGTCGATCATCCTGAGCCGAGCCGCGCGAGTTATTTCCGCCGCGGTTTTCGCAGCCGCGCGACGGAATCGAAGGATCGCCCCTCGTAGGGGCACGAAGAACGGGGCCCCCAGGTCGACGGCGAGTCGAGCCTGGGGGATCAGCTGTGCCCGGCACGCTTGCTTCGCGCAACGCTGCCCATTCACCGGCCCGCTCTTGTAGCGCCGGCTTCCAGCCGGCGGTGTTGGGCTCCCTCGGCATCGCGCAGATTCGCCGGCAAGATGCCGCCGCTACAAAGGCGGATCTACTTCCGCAACACGGGCTTCAAATCGGCGGGTCTTACGGCGAGATCTGCAACCTTCAGTCCGCTATTCACGACGATAAAATCGTCATTCATTTCCGCGCGACGATCCTTCGAGAAATGTTCTCGTCGGCTAGACAACTTCACGCCCCGCACGACGGTCCATCCTTGAAAGAGCGTGCCCTTGGTCGGGTATTGGGCAACATCCGGAGTGATCAACGCCCCGTTACTTAGCGGCAGCCCCGAAACGGGATCGAGAAAGATATCCATTGCGGAAGATGAATCATCGCCGCACACAATATGAACCGCATTCGGCTCCGGCGACGTGATTCTGCATCCCGGATCGCGGTCTGCGAGATACATATTGAGGTCGAAGTTACGCTGGTAGTCCTGTGCGAATTTCAATTCGCTGCCCGCGAGATCTTTAACGCTTTTGTCCGGAAGAATTTCCCAGCCCTTCGTACCATCGAAATAGAGCGCATAGGTGTCCCATGGGCCGATCTGATCGATGCGCAGGTAATTTGGGCGTATCCACCGTGTGCGTTTATCGACTTCGGCGAGCAGTTTCCCCTCGGTGTCGAAGACTTGTGCGTGGACCTGCTCTTCAAAATCGTGAATGGCCGCGATCTTGTCCGCGCCGCCCAGCGCCGCCTGCATCTTGTGAAACAGCGCCAGCCCGCCCTGACCTGACGCGCAACACAAGGTTGCAAGCGTGAGCCCAATGAGCAGCCCCGAGAATCGCATGCGATTGAATCGAGCCATCCTAGCGTAGACACCAGCTGCCTGATCGAGGTTCCCAAAACTCATGCATTTTCCTGAATCCGCACATCTCTGGGCGCTGTTTCTGGCCGGCCACACGCTGCACGTGATGAAACGCGCCGGGCTGTCCGTCAGCTCGAAAATTTCCGGCACGGAGTCGCGCGCGCAATGGCTGCGCACCAACGCGCTCAATCTTGCGATCCGCCTCTTCGTCAACGCCGCGGGCTTTTCTTACTGGCTCGCGCATCCCGACGCCGCGACGCACGTCATCCACATGCTCGGCATCCCGTTCGACCTCTCGCTCGAGCCGGGACACGCCGCCGCAGCGATGTTCGGCCTTTCCGGCGACAGTCTGGTTGACTGGGCCGCCGCCAAGGTTCCGTTCCTGCAAAAGGAAATCCCCGCAGCATCTTCGTAGGGGCACGAAGAACGGGGCCCCAGGTCGACGCAGAACAGGGCTCCCAAGGCCCCGGTGAGGGGCGCTCGGGAGATCAGTCGAGCCTGGGGGATCAGCTGTGCCCGGCAATCTTGCCTGGCGCAACGCTGCCCATTCACCAGTCCGCTCTTGTAGCGCCGGCTTCCAGCCGGCGGTTTTGGGCTCCCCCGGCATCGCGGTGCCATTCCCCGACGCAAAACCGTCTCGGCGCGGCATCTTCTTCGTAGGGGCACGATATATCGTGCCCGGCAATCTTGCTTGGCTCGGTGCCGCCATTCGCCGCGCAGGCGTTGCAGCGCCGCCATCCTGTCTGCGGCTTTGCCTTTCGGCAGAAGCGCCGGATTTTTTGCCCTGAGCAGAGCCGGAGGAATCCCCGCGAAAACAATCGGCGCGCGCAGCGCGCTTCCGGGTGGAAGGGCAGGGCTTTAGCCCTGCCAATAAGGACGGGCTTTCAGCCCCTTCCTTTGCGCTGCCTTACCCGCGGCAAGTAATCGAGTCCAGCGTTGAGCGTGAGACCGAACGAGCTGCGTCGCAGGCGCGCGCCTACTGGGAGATCATTCCGATCGTCGCGAGCCACGTCTCGACCAACTGAGGCCAATCCGTGATCGGCTGCTTCGTGCGCCGCAGGCCAAACGCGTGCCCGCCCTGCGCGTACAAATGCATCTCGACGGGAACTCCCGCGTTCTTCAGCGCGATGTAGTAGGCGAGCGAGTCGTTCACGTTGTCGACGTGATCGTCTTCGGCCTGTAGCAAGAAAGTAGGCGGCGTCTCGCGCGTGACGGGAACCTCAGGATTCAACCCCAGGTCCTTGTCGGCGTTCGCCGGAAATTGCAGCGTAGATTTTGTAGTGCCTACCTTCGCGTCCCATTCCGCCGCGGCAATCGACAGGTGCCCCGGATACAGCGCGACCGCAAAATCCGGGCGGCAGCTTTCGTTGTCGGCAGCGTCGATAGCAGGATACAAACGCTTCTCAAAGTGCGTGCTGATCGCCGCGACCAGATGCCCGCCCGCCGAAAATCCGAGCACTCCAATCTTGCGCGGATCGACGTGCCACTCCGCAGCGTGAAGGCGCACCAGCCCCATGGTCCTCTGCGCATCTTCGAGCGCCATGGTCGATTCCGGATACGGCCCCGACTTCGGATACGGCCCCACGTTCGTCACGCGGTACTTCAGCAGCACGCACGTGATCCCCTTGGACGTCAGCCAGTCGCAGACCTCTGTGCCCTCGAGATCGATCGCCAGAATCTGATAGCCTCCGCCGGGAAATACCACGACTGCGGCGCCCGTATTTTTTCCGCTGGGCGAGTAAACCGTCATCGTCGGCCGCGTCACATTTTTCACGGCGATGACCCGCTTTCCGCCGATCAATTCTTTTGGATCGCTCTCGACGGTCTCCGGCCCCGCGACAGGCTGCGCATCCGGCGCCGCGCCCGGCCAGATCGCCACTTGCGCGTGTCCCGCTGACGGCTGCCAGCCCGTCGTCTGCGCCGGTGCCGCACCGCACGCCAACGCAACATAGAGCGCAAAGATCGATTTCTTCATTTCAATCACGCGTCACAAATCGGATCACGGGTTTTCTGCGTAAACGTGCTTCACGATGTTGGGAATCGCGTTCGTGCCCGACCAATCGGGGAACTCCGTCTTGAATTCGGCGAGCAGCGTTTGACCAGCATCGTCCGCCGACTTGCCCTGGCGCTTCAATTCAATCGCGCGCGCCTGAAGCTGCGAGAAGAATTGATAATTGGTCTCGACGAGCGACCCATCGCCCGGCGCGCTGTGGTCGGGCAGAATGTGCGCGTACGACGAACCGCGCAGCTTGCCGAGCACTTCGACCCAGCCTTTCATGCTGGCGTTGTCGTCCGGCAAATTCGGCGCGACTTTGTTCTGCACCACGTCGCCCGAAATCAGCGTGCTGTCCGGTTCGACGTCGACCAGCTCGTCGCCCTTCGTGTGCGCCGGGCCCATCCAGAAAAGCCGCGCGGTCACGCCGCCGAGATCGATCGTCACCTCTTTTTCAAACGTGATGTCCGGCTTGCGAAATGTCACGCCCGCGAGCAGCTCCTTCATTTGCGGCGAAAAACCGCTGAACATCTGGACGAATCGCATGCCGTTGGCTTCGAGCTCCTGTTGCTGCGCGATCGGCCGCGCGATAATCGTGTTGGCGGGGAAGCCGCCTTCGCCCGCGGCGTGCTCGGGATGGTAGTGCGTTGAGGTGAGGTAGAGCAGCGGGCCCTTCGATAGTTTCTGTGCCTCGCGCGCGGCGATCGCTCCGTTGCGCGGACCGAGTCCCGTATCGACCACCAGCGTCGCGCGATCGCCCACGACGATGCCGATGTTCGGAAATCCGGTGATCTCGTACACGTGCTCCGACACTTTGGTTGCCGAATTTTCCGGCAGCATCAGGTTCGGCGGCCCCTGCGCCGCCGCAATCGCCACCGCCGCTGCAAGCGTGAAAGACATCGCCGCTAGGATGGCGGTCAGCAGCGCTCCTGCTCTAAGAGTTCCGAAAGATTCCTTGTCGGATGACATCGCTGTTTCTCCTAACCCATGTCATTAGACACGCTGGTTCATCTGAGCATCGGCCTCGTGTCGCGGCTTTGCGGGTTATTCGGTGGCGAAGCGAAGACCAAGTTTCCATTCTGACGTTCGTTAAGAAACGGATTGTCGCCCACACCCATCGTGAGAGAGCCATTGTCGCCCTTCCAGATGCGGAAGAGAGTATCCCCGGTTGGTTCGGCAAGCAGAACAACGGTCTGCTTGTTTTGTCCATCCAGAGTCAGAAACGCGTTAGGCGCATCGCCGTCGCTGGTCAAGTATCCGCCACGCTCCGTCCCGGTGCCATCCGCGATGATTACCCCTGAGGCAGCTCCTCCGCGGTGATATTGCTTCCCGAGGACAATCGGCTCTGGCACGGGCGAGGCTAAGACCACACGCGCAACTCCATGCTCATCGACGATGTTTAGACGGCGCAAGTTCAGCGTCTGCCGATTCGCCACCCGATGAAGCTCCCACGCTTGGGAAATGCAAGCGGCGAGAAATAGCAACGCGAGCAGAACGGCAATGCGTTGCGTCGATTTGATGCGCCGCTCGGCATGGACCAAGCGGGCCGCGATCTCTTCTCCATTCATGTTTGCTCCCTGCGTAGCACACTCTCCGACATGCAGCGGCAGTTGTACTACGCGACCGCAGATCGCTCAAGCCGTTGGTGGAAGGGGAGGGCTTTAGCCCTGCCATAAACAATCTGCGCGCAGCGCCTTCCTATGCGCAGCTTCACCCGCAGCAAGTAGTCGAGCTTGCTGCCGCGAGCCTTTCACACCGTCGCGGCTTCGATGGGGCGAACTTCCTGTTCGATCCGGCGCTGCTCTTGGTCGCGGGCGATTTCGAGATCGTAGTGCGTTTGGAGGTTCATCCAGAATTCCGGCGTGGTGCGAAAGAAACGAGCGAGCCGCAGCGCCATTTCCGTCGAGATCGATCGCTCTTCCTTGACGATCTCGTAGATGCCCGGCGCCGGCACGCGAAGAGCCAGCGCCAGCTTGTGAGGGTTGAGGCTTAGCGGCTCCATGAATTCTTCCCGCAGAATCTCCCCGGGATGCACGGGCTTCAGGTTGGCCATCGCGAGTCTCCCTGGACCCACAAACACTATAATGCGCCGCGCTCTACTAGCGATAATCAAGTTGAAACATGGACGCGCCGGTGGAAGCGCAGGGCTTCAGCCCTGCGAAAAAAACCGGCGCGCAGCGCCTTCCATTGTGCTGGTTTACCCGCAACACGTAGTCGAGTTCCTCCAGGGCTAAAGCCCGTTCCTCGCGCGGCATGTTTTCGCGGCCCTAAAGGCCCGCATGTCGCCAAGAAATCGCGCCGGGCACGGTATACCGTGCCCCTACAAACGAACCTTCGGAGGCAATCATGCCCGTCGTTCCCACCACGGCGTATTCGCAGGCGGAAGACGCGCTGACGCTGGCGCGCGCGCTGCTCAACGACTCGGCCGCCGCCGTCTTCACCGACACGCTGCTGATGCCGCTGCTCAACTCGGCCTATCGCGGACTCCAGCGCGAGCTTGCGGAAAACGGCGTCAGCGTGCTCGCCGAGCAGCAGGATATCGAGATGGACGTCAATCCCTCGACCGGCATCACGCAGACCGAGCTGAGCGACACGTCGAGCCCGCAGCTTCCGACCGATTGCCTCTGCCCGCACATGCTCTGGGAGCGCGCCACGGCGAACACGACCGACGTCTTCATCCCGATGGAGAAATTCACGAGCGGCGGGAGCATGCTCAACCTGCAGCCGAGCACGTACCTGCGCCTGTGGGAATGGCGCGAGGACAAAATCAACCTGATCGGCGCGACGCAATCAATCACCGTCCGCGTGCGCTACGAAAAAATCCTGCCGCAACTGACGCTCGGCACCGATCCCGTGCAGATTCGCAGCGCCACGGACCCGCTCGCGTTTGCGACGGCCGCGCTGGCGGCCCGCTCGCGCGGCGCGCGTGCGCTCGCGCAGGACTTGCTCGGCACCGCGCAGATGGCGATTGAAAATCTGATCGAGCGCTACGTCCGCCCAGAGCAGACCAAAGGACGACGACGCCAACCCTACAGCTATCACCGCCGCATCGTCTATCTGTGAGTGCGCGAGGATTTTGATGTCGCGCCGCATTGGTGAAAGCGCAGGGCTTCAGCCCTGCGAACAGAATGGCCGCGCCGAGCGCGCAGCCGAAGGGTCCCTCTTCCGCACGTCGATTAGCTCGACGCGCACGCGAAGAGAGAACCTTCGACTCCGTTTCGCGCGCGCACACGTCGCGCGATCGAAAACGGCGCGAAACTCCGCTCAGGATGACGATTCGCAGCCAGGCTCGTAGGGGCGTAGCACCGCTACGCCCGGCTCAGATTCTTGGCGTGATGCGGCCCATTCGGCAACCCCCGGCGTCGGCAAAGGCCCGTGTGGAGTGCGGCGGCTTGCCGCCGCTATTGCTGGGTAAGCGAATCGCGAGGCAGTGGCGTTGACCACGCCAAGCATGTACGCCGGGCACAGCATGCTGTGCCCCTACGAAACCGAAGGTTATGCGGTGACGGAGAGGCCGCTCGACGCTGCCGACGAGGCCGTCGTCGCGCCGCCGCTGCTCATGAACTGCGCGAAATCCTGCTGCAGCGTCGTGTACGCCTGCTGCGCGGCGGAAAGATTGCCGGCCTGCAGCTCCTGCCCCAGCTGCGAGAAAATCTGGCTGACCGTGGTGCTCGCGTTGACGCCGTTGGTATTCCCCCCGCCGCTGTGCATGTGGTGGTGATGATGTCCGCGCAGATTCTGCATGTCCTGCTGCAGCGTCGCGTAGTCCTGCTGTGCGGCGGAAACATTACCGGACTTGAGGTCGCTCGAAAGCTTGTTGAACGCCTGCGCGATGTTGTTGCTGCTTTGCGCCGAGGCTGACGTGCTGCTCTGCGGCATCAGTTGCTGCAGCGCCGTGAGATCGGATTGCGCCGCGGACAGGTTCCCGGAGCTGAGATCGCTGCCGAGCTTCTTGAGATCCTGCTGAATCTGCTGGCCCTGAGTCTGCAGGCCCTGCATGACGTAATTCAAAAGGTTGCCGCCGAAAACTCCCGTGACCGACATGTCCAAGCCCCCCTTGAGCGGCGTCCGTCCTGAAGCGCTGCTTGCGGATTTCCTGACGGCGCTCGCCCTGATGCCTCGCCGGTTTCTACGCAGGTCGCGGGCCAAAGAGGCGCGGGGCTTTCGGCCCACATTCGATGGGGTTTAACGCAACGCGGGATCGCGCCGATTCCTCGCCGCGCCGCCGGACAGGCAGAACGTGCTCAGGGCCAGCAGGCAAATCTTGCCGGATCGTCACTTGCCCTGCACGACGTCGAGAGTAACCTGCATTTGGCGCGCCGCATTGAGGGGATTGCCGTTCGCGTCGAGCGCGTCGCCGACGATGGTCATCGTGGTTACGCCAACGGGCGTAACGCCAATGGTTGTTGCGGCCCCGCCGCCGCAGCCGAAGATGATCGCCGCAGCAATTCCGGCCGTCGCGAAAATCAGCGGCACGCGCCATGCGCGTCGCAGCCGCGAGCCGAATCCCAGCAGCGCGAGTCCCATCGCAAGCGATACGCCCGCAAGCAACGCGAGCGCAGGGGCCCGCGCGCGACCGCTCACGGTTTGCGGCGCAAGCTGGATGATCATGTCCGGCCCGCGACCTCCCGGCGCAACGCCGGCGGTGGCAGTGCACGACGAAGGGACAGGCGACGGCAGCGGCTTCGTCTTCGACGCCGTCGTGATCGCCACTGTGAACTTTGTCGTCCCGTTGGCCGCGGCCGCGAGCGGGCACGGATTGAACACGCAAAACGTGTACGCCGGCAGGTTGGTGGGGCAGAGCAGCGTCACCTGCTCGCCGTTCGTGCCGAAGACGCTGTCGGCGGTCAATTGCGCGTTCCACGTGGCCGTTGTGCCCTGCGCGACGGTCAGCTCCTGCGTCTGCCCGCTCGCCAGCGCCAATTCATAGTCGTCCCCCGTTCCCGCGAGATTCGTGCTGGTGGAATCCCCCTGCGTGTCCGTAACGCTCAGCGTTCCCGTGATCGCGCCGGTGCTTTGCGGTGTGAACGCGACGTTGATCGTGCAGCTCGAATTGGCTGGCAGCGTCGCCGTGCAAGTCATGCTCTCGACGGTGAAATTCGTCGGTGGCTGCGTCGGAGGATTGGTCGGAATCGGTGGCGTTACAGCGAGGCCGGTCGCCGCAGTGGTCGCCGAATTGTTGGTGAGCGTGAAGGCCGCCGTCTTGGTGGTTCCTCCCTGCGGTTCGTTGCAGAACGTATAGGGACTCGTCACCTGAGGGCAAGGCGCGGGGAAGGGGCTGGCGGGCGCGCTCAGCGATAGATTCGATACCGGATCACCGAGCGCGCCCATCGCCAGGATGCGGGCGCGCCCTTGCTCGGAAGCGAAGAGATCGCCCTGCGGATCGAACGCGATGTCCCCGGGCGCGATCATCCCGGTCACGGCAACGGTCGTCTTGGTGGTCAGTCCATCGACGCGCAGGATTCTTCCGCTGTTCGCATCCGCCACGAAGAGATTTCCGCGTCCATCGACGGCCAGCCCGGCCGGGCAAATCCTGTTCTGCGCTCTTGCGCCGGCGACGGCCTCCGCGATAGCCGGTTCGCTCGGATTCGCAGCCAGGGCGGCAAAAGCAGCGCAGGGACTCGGGCCGCTATCCGTTGATTTGATCGATGTCGGCGCGAAGCCTGCGATTGCGGCGATCGCATGCGCAGCGGTGGGAATCTCAAATACGCCGCCCGTTTCCGGCGACGCGACAAACACCTTCGTGCCGTCCGCGTTCACGGTGATGCTCGCGGGCGATGCCACTTGCGCGAGGGTCTCGAGTTGGCCGGTCGAGGCAAAGAGTACGTCCACTGCGCCTGCTCCGTGATCCGCGACGTAGAGGTTGCCGGCGCGATCGACCGCGATGCCCATCGGCTCGACAAGAGTCACGTTCTGCCGCGGTCCCCATTTCCCGGCGACGCTGCGGATGATGCCAGGCTCGCTGCTCTTCGCGCCAGCCACCGCGCGAATCGTGCTGTTCTTGGTGTCCGCGATGTAGATCGTCCCGTCCGCCGCGACCGCAATCCCGCTGCGTTCGACCAGCGAATCCTGGCTGAGGCTCAGTTCCGCGTCAGTCGCGTCGCCGCCGTCACCGGAGAAACCCCTCTTCCTATATCCGGCAGGGTACCCAAAGACGAAGTCCACCTCCGTTATCTCGCCCGTCGCGGATTGCAGAACTTCCTTCTCCATGGTGGCGACTGTATTCGGGATATCCGCGAACGAGAAAAACGTGAGGGCGTCTGGTGTCCCTACCGCAACGGCTCTCGGCGGTTCGGAACTAGTAACAGTGAAAAGGCTCCGTGGCAGCGAGGTGGCCGAGTCTTTGTAGAAGAACCAGCTCGGATAGTCTTGGCCGGTGACGACAATTGTTTCACTTGTTCCGCGGCTTTGCGCTCGCGCGAACAGCGCCATCGCCGCGCACACCGCCACCGCTACCGTGCAAATTCCCACCAATCGCCGCACAGGCTCTCCTTATCTTCGTAGGGGCACGACGAACGGGGCCCCCGGGTCGATGGCTAGTCGAGCCCGGGGGATCCGTCGTGCCCGGCGCTCATGCTTGGCAGGAGGTCCGCCATCTGTCACAGACCGCCCTGCGGCAGTCTCGCCCGCCACCAATGTAATCAGTTTCGACGTTTTGGATTCACATGCAGGCGTTCGGGTTGCGCCGCAAGTCGCCCATCATAGCAGCGCCCGGTGACGAGTTCCTAGTCCTTCGTGCGCACAAAAAAGCCGCGGCGCACGCTGAGTGAAACAGACAGCGCTCGCCATGATAAGCTGGGTGTATGACGACTCCGATTTACAACTCCGGCCCGGTGATCTGCGCCTGGTGCCAGAAAGAACTGCGGCCGGGCGATCCTACCAAGCCGGTGTCGCACGGAATTTGCCTGCCGTGCCTGGGGTTTGCCATCCAGATTCCCATCCAAGATTTGACACACATTCCGGCGGACGTCTTCGACAATCTCCCGTACGGCGCGATTCAGCTCAAGGGCGACGGCACGGTCATCGGCTACAACCGCACGGAGGCGTCGCTTTCCGGGCTTGATCCGGCGCGCGTCATCGGCAAGAACTTCTTCCGCGAGATCGCCCCGTGCACTCTGGTGCGGGAATTTTCGGGAGAGCTGGAAAAGATGCGCGCCGCCGGAGTGAACGCGCGCACTGAATTCAAGTTCCTCTTCAAGTTCGTGCGCGGCTCGATGATGGTGCACCTCGCGATGGTGTACGACGCGGCCAGCGACACCGCCGTCGTGCTCGTCCGGCCGCTCGCCAAAGAGCTCGACCGCGCTTCGTAGCCTCCGCGGTAGAATCCCCGCGTGAACTGTCCGTTCTGTCAGCGAACGCTCGTCCGGAAAGAGATCGAGATGTATGGTTCGTTCAATTGTCCGGGTTGCGGCAAGCTGCTGCGCGTCCGCCGGAATTTCCCGATGCGAATTCTGCGCCTTGCCTTGACTGTGCCGGTTCTGATGTGGGTGCTGGTCGAAATTTCGGACTGGTTCAAGCTGCACCTCCATCTCACATTTGCTTTTTCGGCGGCTTCGATCGGCGCGATGGACGAATATGTGATGCGTTTCTTCCCCGTGAACATCGAACCCGGCGCTGAGGGCGGCCTCGGCGTATCCTAGCCCTCCATCTTATCGCCCGTTTTCTCTAGCCACTCGGCACTCACCACTCGCCACTGCCTTACAGGAGGAACACATGGCACTCACATTCACGCTCGTCGACACATGGGACGACGGCCAGCGCATCCACGTCAGCGGCACCGTCGCCGCGTCCAGCAGCTATTCCACCGGCGGCGACACGCTCGACCTCTCGCAGTTTCCGATCATCGCTGCGACGCAAGCGCCCGTCCAGGGCACCGCCTGGATGGACGGCCTCACCGGCTACGACTACGTTTTCATTCCCGGATCAGCGATGAACAACGGCAAGGTGAAAATCTTCCAGCAGGGAAGCGGCGCCGGAGCGTTTCCGGAGCTCGCCGCCGGCGCGTATCCCACGCCGATCACGTCCGACACGATCACCTTCTACGGAATCTTCAAAAAACTTCAATAGCCAGGAATCGCCAACAAGCAGGTCGTCATCCCGAACGAAGTGCACCGGGCGTTTTGCTTTTCGCGTGCTCGCGCAGTAGGCGAGGACGGGCCGGTGCACGCAGTCGAAGAATCCCTCTTCGGTCACCGCGCTCTCGCGGCGCCAAGGTTTTTCTTCGTAGGGGCACAGCATGCTGTGCCCGGCATCGATCCTTGGCGCATTGCCGCCCATCGGCCGACCGCGAGCCGGCGGCTTCGGTTCTCGTAGCGCTGGCCTCCGGCCGGCGTTTTGGTTTTTCGTTGTGGCCACCGAAACCGCAGGCGAAAACATCGGCGCTACCTTCTCGCCGCACTGCGCGCGACGAATGGCGACAAGGTTTTTCTTCGTAGGGGCACAGCATGCTGTGCCCGGCATCGATTCTTGGCGCATCGCCGCCCATCGGCCGGCCGCGAGCCGACGCCTTCGGTTCTCGTAGCGCTGCACGCGATGAATGGCGACAATCACGCCAAGCAGTTTCGCCGGGCATAGCGGTGCTATGCCCCTACAAAGACACTCGCCCCTCGACCCTACTTCCATGTCCATCGAAACTTTTTCGCCACTTCCGCTCAACGTCTTCGGCGGCTGGCTCACGCTGCTCGATCCTTCCGACGTTCCGCCCGGCATGTCGCCCAATCTCGCCGACGTCGATTTCTTCCCGGGAGGAGTGCGCACGCGCCCCGGCCTCGTCTCGCAGTTCGCGCCGCTCGCGGGCGCGCCGCAAATCAACGGCCTGAAAACCTACGCGACGACCAATCTCGTCCAGCGCCTGCTCGTCCTCGATTCCGCGGGGAATTTCTACAAGGAGATCACGCCGGGCACGCTCACGGTCGTGGTCGCGGGCGCCGCGAAGCCGAATCTCTATCTCGCCTCGACCACGATTTTCGGCCGCGAATACATGGCGCTTTCCGACGGCGTTACCGGCCAGGATCTGCCGCGCCAGTACGACGACACCGACTACGATCGCGTTAGCCAGATCGGACCCGCCGAAGGCCCCGCGGTCGCCGACTCTTCGAGCGGCGGCAGCATTTCGCCCGGCGTGCACCAGTGCGCGGTCGTGTTCGTCACGCGCCAGGGGTATTGGACCGCGCCTTCGCCGCCCATCTCGTGGACCGCGGGCGGCAATCTGAAAGCCAGCGTCACGAACATTCCCACCGGTCCATCGAACGTCGTGCAGCGCCTGCTCGCCTTCACCGCCGCGGGCGGCGCGAGCTTCTATCACGTCCCGGCCACGATGGTGATCAACGACAACACCACCACTTCCGTCACGGTCGATTTCAGCGACGCGATTCTGCTCTCCGGCCAGAGCATGGACTATCTCTTCGGCCAGATCGAGCTGCCCGAGCAGCTCGGGGTCGTTTCGTATGCGGAGCGGCTTTTCTGGTGGGGCGAGCGCGCCAACATGGACAACTGGCGCAACCTCACCTTCGATGGCGGATGGGACGCGTCGGGCAACGGCCGCCCGCTCGGATGGGTCCGCGATCCTTCGTTTGGCGCGGGCGGCTCGCGCGAGCCGAACGACGTCGTCTGGGGCGACGCATACCGCATCACCGCCGACGGCGTCACCGCCTCGCGCGGCCTGATTTCGCAAAATGCGATTACGGACGTGAACGGCGATCCGCTCTTCGTCGCCAACACCGATTACTCCGTCCGCGCGCGCGTGAAGCGCTCGGCGAATCTCTCGGCAGGCACGCTGCGCATCAACGCCTTCAGCCCCACGGCCGGGCAGCTCGGCACGGGCCTTGCCGTCGCGGCTTCGCAAGCGGCCACGTCGTATCAGGAGTTCATCGCCGATCTCTTCGCGCCGCAGACGTCGCTGCCGGTCGATCTCACGTTGCGCGTCTATGCGGACGGCATCCCCGCGCCTTCCGGCGAATCGTTTCTCGTGGACATCATCGAGGTGTTTCCCACAAACGCCGCGCAGAATCCGTCGCTCGTGCGCGCGTCCGGCACGGAAACGCCCGAGGGCTACGACGGCGTCAGCGGCATCATGAGCATCGCCGAAAACAACGGGCAGGGAATTCGCGCCGCGTTCACGCTGCGCAACAATTTGTATTTCGTGAAGGAGCGCAGCCTCTACGTTACCGCGACCGATGGCGTCAATGAGCCGGCGCTCTGGCAGGTCGAGGAAGTGTCCAACAAAGTCGGCACGCCCTCGGCGCGCGGCGTCGGCATCGGCGAAGGCTGGGTGGTGATCGCATGCCGCACCGGGCTGTACCTCTTCGATGGCGGCGACCTGGTGAAAATCTCGCAGGAAATTCAGCCCACGTGGGACGCGATCAACTGGCAGTACGGCCAGCTCCTCTGGGTGCAGGTCGATACGCAGCACAAGAAAATTCTCGTCGGCGTGCCGATGGGCTCTGCAACCACGCCAAATCAGATCCTCATGCTCGATTACACCGAGGGCTTCGGCGACCCGCTCGTCGCCGCCCTCACGGCGCCGGAGCGCGCGCGCAAATGGGCGCCGTGGATGATTGCGGCGAATTGCTGCGGGCTGGTCGAGCGCCCGACGGGAGTCGCGCAGATTTTCTTCGGATCGAATAATTCGAGCGGCAAGATCTACGCGCCCACGCTCGGCGCGTATTCCGACGACGGCGCGGCGATCAATTCCTTTTACTCGACCGCGTTTCTCGCTGCCACCGGCCTGAGCGGCCGCAATCTTTTCGGCTATCTCACGGGCTACGTGCAGGGAGCAGGCTCGCTCGCGCTGTCAGCGATCACGCCGGGCAGCGCGTCGTCGCTTTCGCTCGGCTCGTGGACGCTCGCCTCGCCCGCCTCGCGCGACATGGAGCAATTCACCAACGTCCTCGCCGAGCGCGTCTCCTATCAGTTCGGCACGAGCGCCGCGAACGCGTGGTTCTCGCTGACGAAGCTCGTCCCCTGGGCCAAACCCGACCCCTTCGCCATCGTCCGCGGTGGGAACTAGCAGCGCTTCCTTCGCCGTCGTTTGCGAAGGGAATTAGCAGTTGACCTTGCTGTCGTCCGCGGCTCTGGCTCGTGATCCGTGCACGGCGGTCTTCCACGTCTTTGTTCCGGACCAGCGGAACGCCACATGCCGTGCGCATCTGCCTCCTTCGCGTCCACTACGTTCCCCCTGTGGAGTGCGGCGGCCTGCCTGACGATAGTCAGGCTTGCCGCCGCTGTATTCAGCCGAAACTGCAGTCAAAGCTTCGCCGCCTGTTGGCGGCAACTGAGTCCAAAATCTCGACGGTTTCGAGGTCCGTTGCCAAGGAGAGAGCGCAAAAGCGCCTCGGTTTTTTTCGCACCGGCGCCTTTCCCCAGTCACCCCAAGCTCGCTTCCGAAGCGCGTCCCGGCATGCCGGGACGGCAAACAGCGGCGGCAAGCCCGCAGGGCGGGCAGGCCGCCGCACTCCACAGGGAACCTCGATCAGGGCTAGAGTTTCACGACGACGTCGAAGGAATCGGGCACGTTCACTCGGTCACAGGGAAAACTGAGAACCGTCTTTCGGAAAGCGGGGCGAGCGCTGCGCTCAAACCACGAAGCTGAACACCACGGATAATTGGCGGCGTGCCTCACGATGCCGTGATGAACGGCGTTCTCGTGAACGTAGCGCAGGCGAGCAAGGTAGGAGCGCTCATTGGTCAGGAGCGTATCCCAGTATTGAAACCAGACCTTTCGCCCGTGCTGATGGTCGAGTTCATTGACGGCGCGTGCCGTGGCGGCATGGAGTTGTCCGATCACGCGTCGCAACGTTTCCGGCACGGTGGATGCGGCGACAAAGTGATAGTGATTGGGAAACACCGCCCACGCCTGAAGATGCCACTCGTTCTCCGCGCAGAGCTGTAACAGCTTTTCCCAAAGCAGATTCAGGCGCCGCTTCGATCCGAAAATGGGTTCCTTCCCGTAGGTCGCCGCCGTCACCATGTAGGTTCCTCCGCGGGTGAGCGAATGCGCGGGAGCGTGCGGCCAGTCAGGCATGATTTCGACGCGAGTGTACGCCTCGCGCAAAATCACGATCAAGCCCCCTGTGGAGTGCGGCGGCCTGCCGCCGCTGTGTGCCGCGCCGGCCTAGCGTGGGCGTCGGAGGAATGGAAGCTGAGGGCTTGTCCTACCGCGCTTCGTTCTTCAGCGCGTTGATCACGAACATCGACGTCTGCATGTCTTGCCCTGTGGCTTGGTGATAGCGGTCCGTGGCGCGCCCGGTTTCGTGCGCGCGGAGCATCGTGACCAGCTCGGACCGCAGCGGCTCCTTGATTCCATCGGCGAGCGCTTTGTAACGCGCGTCCGCGGCTTTTCTCGCGGCCGCGCTATCACGAAACTGCTTCACGGCCGCATCCGTAGCGCATGGGAAATCGCCGAACAACCGCCCGTTTTCGCGCACCAGCCACACGACCACGCTGCCCGAATCCTCGCCTTGCTGATAATCGATGTGGACTTCCTGCTCGGGTTTGAGCGGCCATCGCTCGCCCATCGACTCGAGCGCCTTCAGATTGCCTTCATTCGGGGGCATCACCGAAAGCATGTAGTTCGCCGGTATCGATTCGCGCATCTGCATGGCCATCGTCCAATCGTAGAAATCTTTGTTCTCGGGCGTCATGCACGCGAGCGACTTCGGGTGCTGGAGCGCGAGCAGCCGCGCCGCATCCTTCGAATTCAGCGCCGCCACATATTGCGCGGCGAAAGCCTTGATATCGCCGGGCACGCTCTGGCTCTGCGCTTGCGCGCCGCATACGGCAATCAGGCTCAGCACAAACACACACAACGTTCGCGGAATCGCGTTTCGCATGTCGTCTCCTTGGGAGGATGCCTGATTCCAAATTGACATGCGCCGTCGCCCCCCGCAATGGAACCCAGCCCGCGCGATTCAGAAGAGTTAACCGAGATGCTCAACATCCAACAAATCGAAGCCTTGCGCAAAGCGAACCCGCAGCTCTACGAAGCGCTGAAACGCCTCGCGGGCGCGTCGCTCGGGCCGAATCAGGGCTGGAGCATCGACAACCAGATCACCGACGGCACGAACTTCGCGCGCGTCTCGGCCAGCGCGCTCACCGCGAATCAAATCGACCCGACGAAATCCGGCGTGCTGATGCGCGGCTCGGTCCCGCCGACGTGGTCCGGCGCGTTCACCTACGTCTCGACCACGTCGAGCCTCACCTGGTCGTGGTCCGGCCTCGCGATCTATCGCGCGGATGGCAGCACCACCGCGATCCCCAACGGCTCCGTCGCCGTGACCGGCCTCACCGCCGCGACGACCTACTATTTTTATCCGTATTGGGACGAGGTCGCGGGCGCGCTCGCGTGGGTTCTTGGTGGCGCAGGCACTCCTGCCTGCGCGCAATCTGCGAAGACGAATCTCGCCGCGCAGCAGCAGGCGCTTCAGGGACGCATCCCGCTTTCGCAAGGCGCGATTGCCGCGGCGACGACCAGCAGCGGCACCGGCGGCGGCTCAGGCGGGGGCAGCGGGAGCTGCTTGCGAGCGGGCACCGTTGTCCTCACAAAAGAGCGCGGCACCGTCCCCATCGAAACGTGCAAAGTAGGAGAGCATCTGCGCTGCCCGTCCGCGGGCTATCCGAGTCGCCGTCGAGGTGTCGTAGGGGCACAGCATGCTGTGCCCGGCAAAAGACCTTGCCTCGGTGCTGGCCAACAATCGTTATCGTCTGGCGAGACGATCGTAGGGGCACGATATATCGTGCCCGGCACGGATTCTTGGCGTGATGCCGCCGACGCGGAATCAAATGAAGGCTGGACGCGCATCGTGCGCCTCGAAATCCGCGATGCGGACACTTTCATCCGCCTGCATTTCTCCAATGCCGAATCGCTCGACGTGACGCCGCACCACATCTTCACTCTCGCCGACGGCTCGCCGATGCGCGCCGAGCGCCTCTGCCTCTCCGACATTCTCGTCGGCCGCTTCGCCCGCCTCACGCTGAAGAAGATCGAAGTGATTTCAGAAATCAGTGAGAAAGTGACCGTCAGATGCGAGCCCTCGCTCCAATTCTTCGCCGGCCGCCACTCTGCCTCGGTCCTCACGCACAACTACACGTTTACCTCGTGACGCCGCTCTGCCGCTTTCTCTCTTCCTGTATCACGCGCTCGACTTCGGCCTGCTTGTCCGAGGGTAAATCCCAAAGGGAGAATTCCAGAACCATGCGGATTCCGTTGCTTATGCTCACGGCTCGACCGAGCCTTGCGTCCGGGAGCTCGAATGTAAATGGTATCTCCATGTGCCAACTCTTGCTCAGATGATTGAGCGGCACGCTGAAGAATACCGCGCCACCCGGAGGAATGGTCTCGATTGACGACACATCAATGTCGCCGTATCCGATCGGCATTTCGCCTTGATCTTCAACCTTCGGAGGGAATTCGCTCACGTTGCCTTCTGCGTCCACCGCCGAGAAGCGGACGCGCGGTTCCGGATTCGGTACGACATCGTCCATCACGCCTATCTCTTCTTCCGCGTTCCCGCGACGCGTGAACGGGCTCGCCTTGTCAAAAGAGTGTCCATGTTCCGCGCCGAAGGTCCGAATCACGACCGGTACCGCGCAGTTGTTTACGAGATGAAACCAAATTCGCGGTATTGGCTCGTCGCCGGCAGCCCCCGGTCCGGCCCGCTCGAATCTGAGATAAACGAACGGACGACTAGAATCGATCAGAAAGCTCGAGGGCCCTCTCGTCGGCTTTGCCTGCGCGTGCGCTGCCGAATGCAGGATGAGCAAGGCGATCAGACAGCGGCAAGCGGTTCGAAGGGGCGTCATAGCGACAACCTCCTGCGCTCTTAGACACCGCGCGCGCTCTGCGAGATGCCACGCCGCCTCGGTCCTCACGCGCAACTACACGTTTTCGTCGCGAGCCGCCTCCGATCCGGCGCCGGCTGATTTCCGCACCTTGAGGAAGGGAATGATCATGGGAACGCGCCGCCGGTACTCGCGGTACGCCTCTCCGAAGAATGAAATCAGGTCGCGCTCTTCGAACTGAATCGCGACCAGGATGTATCCCGTCGTGGCCACGGCGAAAAGCAAATGGCCGTGCGTCATCTGCGGCGTCGCCCAGAATGCCAGCAGAAACCCGAGATAGATCGGGTGCCGCACGTGCTTGTAGAGCGACGGCGTCCTGAACCCGATGTGCGTGTACGCCTCGCCGCGCATGTAGAGCCCCACCTGGCGCAATCCGAACAGATCCGCGTGGCTCACGAGGAACGAGCTACCCAGCACCGTCAGCCAGCCGAGACCGAAGAGCCCCAGCAGAATCCATCGCGCCGCCGCGCTTTCGACGCTCCAGACGACGCCGGTCATCGGCCTCCACAGCCAGTAAAGCAGAATGAGGCACACGCTCGAGAACAGCACGTACGTGCTGCGCTCGACCGGCCGCGGCACTATCTTCGTCCACACCTGCTTGAAGCCCGGCCGCGCCATCACGCTGTGCTGGATCGCGAACAAGCTCAGCAGCAGCGCGTCGATCACCAGCGACGCAAGCGAAAACTCGCCGCCGCCCGAATCGATCGATTTCGGCACGATCACGTTGCCCACAAAACCTATCGCATAGACAAACGTCAGGAAGAAAATCAGGTACGCGACGAACCCGTAAACGACAGCTGCGATCTTGGTCATGTTGGATACCTCGCTCGAGTAGGGAACGATTTCCGGCCCGTATATCACCGCACCTCACTGCTGTCAACGCATTGCGCATCGCACAGCCGCGCAGGCCCATGCGAGTCGCGCCCCGGCCTAATCACGCGCCGCGTTTTCGCGCGCGATGTAATACCATGTCGCGCATGGCCAACGCGACCGATCTCCCAGGCTCGCCTAACCGGCGACCTGGGAGCCCTCTCTTGTTCTTCCGCGACAAATCCGTGCTGATTACCGGCGCTTCTTCCGGCATTGGAGAGGAACTGGCGCTGCAGCTCGCGCAAGCGGGAGCGAAACTCACGCTCGCGGCGCGACGCACAGATCGCCTGGAGGCCCTCGCGCAGAAAATCGCGGCGCTCAGCGCCGGCACGCCTCGCCCCGTCATCGCCCAATGCGACGTGACGCGCGATGGCGACCTCGAGTGCGCCGTTGCGGAAGCCGTCCGCGCCTTCGGCAAGCTCGATGTCGCATTCGCGAACGCAGGCTTTGGAATTGTCGCGCCGCTGAAAAAGCTCACCCTCGAAGATTACCGGCGGCAATTCGAGACCAACGTCTTCGGCGTGCTGCGGACGATCTACGCCGCGCTGCCGGAGTTAGAAAAGAGCAGGGGAAATCTCGCGATCGTCGGCAGCGTCTCGGGCTGGATCGCGACAGCCGGCGCGTCGCCCTATTCGATGAGCAAGTTCGCGCTGCGCGCTCTCGCCGACGCGATCGGTCCGGAGCTGCGCGGCCTAGGCGTCACGGTCACGCTGCTCAGCCCCGGCTTCGTCGATAGCGACATTCGCCGCATCGACAATCAGGGCAAGCTCCATCCGCACGCGAAGGATCCGGTTCCGCCGCGGCTTGTCGTGAGCACGCCGAAAGCGGTGCGGGAGATTCTGCGCGCCGTCGCGCGAGGGAAGCGCGAGCAAATCGTCACCGGGCACGGCAAGGTGCTCGTCGCCATCGAGCGATTCGCGCCGTGGATGCTTCGCGCGCTCACTTCTCGCATGGCCACCATCCGCACCAAAGACGACACCCGCAAGTGGGACGCGTGATCCTCAGCCGAAGGCGCGCGTCTCCGCCCCGGCGACATTGTCGCCGGCTGCCGCTCCGCAAGGGTCAAGGTCATTCAGATTGCTATGGCCTTGGGCTGGTGGCGCGCTTCATCTCTATGACAATCCGCGCCGGGATGTAGAGCGCGACAACTTGTAGGCTTCGAAGGTCGCGGGTGCTGTCGTCCGGGGACCGATATTCCAGGTCGTACCTGACGACATCGTGCGCCGGGTTCTCCCAATCGGCCATCCACTGATGGACGTATTCGGTGGGATACGTTGTCGAATCTTGGAAACTTGCCCATCCGCTGACTAGCGACGAGGAAAGACCCGGGTTCAGAAAATCCTCTTTCAGGGGTTTCCAGTGCCTCTTTCGAAGCTCTCGCGAGATTGACGCCACGATCTCCTGGGCCGGATATTCAACCGCGCAAGTGTAAGTGAGCTGTTCGCGGCCATCAGGCTGAGCAAGGTATTTCGGATCCATCGCACCCGAAACGACCACCAGAGACTCCGAGCGTTGAGTTGAGCTTCCGGCCTGCCCGTAGCAGAAACTTGTGACGGCATAACCGAACGTTAACAGAAGCGCTGCGCGGCCCGCTCGATTCCGCATGAAATCATGCTAGCCGCAAACTGAGAGTAATTCGGATACGTATGCCGAAATCGTCAACAGTGAACTCGAGTTGAGCACGCAGTGCCTGTTACTTCAGCGCCGCCGCAAATAGCGCGGTCATCTTGCTGAACGCGCGCTCGGCCTGCGGCTGCCGGTACGCGGCGCTGTCGTTGACCGTCCATCCGTGCGGCGAATCTTCGTACAGTTCGCTTTCGTACTGCCCGCCCCACGATTTCAGCGCTGCATTGAGCTTATCGATGGCGTCTTGCGGCATCAGGCTGTCGTTCGCCGCATGGCCGAAATAGAGCCGCGGACCGTTTGCTTTCGGAATGCGCGGCAGGACGAGATGCGGGCTCGTGGGCTGCGGAGTGAAAAGCCCTCCGCCGTGAAATGACGCGATCGCGCCAATCCGGTCCGGCCGCGACGCCGCCGTGCGCAGCGCGTATTGCCCCGTGTAGCAGTATCCGACCGCGCCCATCTTCGCGCCGCTCACTGAGGCTTGCGTGCCGAGAAAATTCACGAATCCGCTCGCGTCCTTTTCCATCACCTCGGGCGTCAGCGGACCGGCGAGTTCGCCAAAGCGCTGCATCGTGCGCGGATCCCCCGCGAAGTTCGGCGGAAAATCAAACGTGGCGCCGCGCGTCGTGCGATAGAACGGATTCACGAGCAGCACGGTGTAGCCCGCGTCCGAGAGACGCTTCGCCATCGCGCGGTGCGCCGGCCGGACGCCCATGATGTCGGGGTAGTGGATCACGCCGGGGCGCTTCTTCCCGTCGTCCGCCGCAAACAAGACCGCGTCGCACATTCCGTCCGGCATCTTGATCCCGATATCTTTTTCGCTCATCGCTTGTCTCCAGTCGAACCACGCAGATAGTTTCGCCGCCGCATATCATACGCGATTCGTTTTCGATCTCCGCGTTTCGAATTTCGAGCTTCGACCTCACATGACTGGCAAAGCTTACTACATCACAACGCTCGCCGACTGGCAGCGCCACGCTGCGCGCTTCGCCACTTCGCACTTCATCGTTCTCGACGCACCCGGAGTTTTCCCCGTAGGGGCACAGCATGCTGTGCCCGGCAGCGATGCTTGCCTCGATGCCAGCGATCCATCTGTGCCGCCCGGCGCCACCAAAATCCTCGTCCTCATCGAGGCCGACGAAGGCGTGCACCTCTCGCTCGAGGACGAGCCCGCGTTCGAGCCGCTGCCGCATCCGCTCGCGCAGCGGCCGATCTCCGACGCTGCGCAGGCTGCGCTCGCTCCGCACGGCGTTGCCCTCGGCGCGACCACCTTCGACGCGGCCGAAGCCCTCGCGCGCATCCATCCGCTCCTCAAGCATCGGGTCTTTTAGGCTTTCGTAGAGGCACGATGCCGCTTATCGTTCTCGCCTAGTCGCCCGCCCGCTGTGGAGTGCGGCGGCCTGCCTGCCGGCAAGGCAGGCTTGCCGCCGCTGTCTTGCTTCGCGGTTCGCCGGCAGCCACCACTTCGTCCGGCTCTGGCCGGACGTGCGGGCGCGCAGCCGAAGGATCTCGCCTCGTTTTTCATTCGAGTCGCCAACGTTGCGTATCCGCGCCTATACGGAATCCGATCTCGAAGCGCTCCGCCGCATGCACGCGTCGCAGGGGTTCGCCTATCCGTTCCCCGACCTTTCCGACCCGATTTTCATTTCGAAGCTCGTCGTCGAGGATGACGACGGCCGTCCCGTGATGGCTTCGCTCGCGCGCCTCACCTGCGAGATGTACTTGCTGATCGATCGCGAAGCTGATTCCGCCGCGCCCTCTGGCGCTGTCATCCCGAGGCCAGCCCCGACGCTTTCAGTCGGGGATGGGGCCGAGGGATCTGCTGTTGATTTCCCACCACGCAAAGCAAAAGCAGATCCTTCGTCGGGCCAAAAGCAGGCCGTCGCTCGGGATGACAGTGAGAAGGAGGCTACTAGGCCAGGGAAGGCCCGCGTCCGCTGGGCGCAACTCTTCGCGCTGCATCGCGCCGGCGAACGCGATCTCCTCGCGCGCGGCCTCGACGACGCGCACGCATGGCTCCCTCCGCAGATCGCGAAACGGTTCGGACACCGCCTCGAGTCCCTCGGCTGGCTCCGCGACGACGCCTGGACACCATATTGCAAACGGTTTCTTCCGTAGGGGCACGATATATCGTGCCCGGCGCACATGCTTGGCTCGATGTCGCCCATTCACCAAGCAGTTCTTGTAGCGCCGCCATCTTGGCGGCGAATTTCTGCGCCGACGAGGAAACCAAAACCGCCGGCTGGAAGCCGGCGCTACAAAAGATCCGCGCCGCGATCGTCGAGCAGCGCCTGGTGGCCGGAATCCGCGCCGGGTATCGGCACGCCGAAGTAATCGTGCGCCGCGCCGAGAATGTCCTCGTCGGTCATCACGCCGTATTCGACGTGCGGCTTCCTGCCGGGCGCAATGAAATAGTAGCCGACGTCGTCCTTGCCGGTGCGAAACACGATCGTCTTCGCGCCGACGCGCACCGTGAACGAGCGCGTGTAGGTCTCCTCGAAATCGACGCCCGCCTTCTTCAGCGGCCCGCGAACTTCGTCCGCGGAATCCTGAAAATCGTCGAGCGTGTCGCTCATGTCGGGATCGGCGTCGAGTTCCTTATCGCTGAGAGGAGGGAAGAACGCGATGATCGTCGGCCTGCGAATCTGAAAGCTCGGCGGCCGCGCAGTCGTGGACGCACGCGCGCTAGTGCCGTTCCAACTTGCTGCGACCAACTTGGGTTCGCCCGCGGACCGCCAGCTATCTGAGAGGCGCGCATCCAGCAATTTGCCCGAATTGGTTGGAATGGCCCCGATCGTCAGCGCAAGCGCAACCCCAGCAGCGATAAGGCGAACCTTCGGCCCCATGACGAAAAGTCTACGCCCAACCGAATCGCCGCTCCACATCGCCCGCGTCGCCGCAACGCAGCACAATCACGCTCTTCGCCGCCTTCGTAGGGGCACGACCAACGGGGCCCCCAGGTCGACGCAAGGAAGGGCTCCCAAGGCCCCGGTGAGGGGCGCTCGGGAGATCAGTCGAGCGTGGGGGATCAGGCGTGCCCGGCACACTTTCTCGGCGTCGCGGTGCCACAACACGGTGGTTATGTAGCGGCCGCCTTTCAGGCGGGCCGCAGTTTGCTTGAGATTGGTCCCCCCAAAGGCGCCGGCCTAAAAGGCCGCCGCTACAAAAGCGCCACCGACGCGCGTCCCGGTCGGCTCCGCGCCGTCCGGAGTCCGGCCGTCTTGTCCGTAGGGGCACCGCATGCTGTGCCCGGCGCAGATGCTTGGCTCGATCCGATCTAACCACGAGAGACGAATTCGAGATCTTCGTACTCAGCGAGAAAATCCGCGGGAATAAACGTCCGACCCGATTCCATTGGGTCAAGGATCATCACCCCGCCTCCCTGCTCACGCATGTGCCAGGCGGCCTCCGAGCGCGGATCGTTGGGGTCGCAGGCCACGAGCCCGACCGTGGCGGGATTTCCGTGGTACAGCACCCGGTCGCCCTCTTTTATCTCCTCGCCAGTTCGGTACCTCAAGAGCAGAGTTGGCACGTATCGCCTCTCAAATTCGTCGATCAATGGTACTGCAAAGCACGAATCAGAAGACGCACTCGCCTCTAGCCACTCGTCACCAGTCACTAGCCACTTTTCGCGTCCTCTTCCGCGCCAGTAACGCCACTTCGTTCCGCCCGCCGCAGCTTCGCAAAGGAGGATTCATGTCCCGCGCCGCACAGCAGACCACGCGCAATCTCACCGACCAGCAGCTCGCGCTGCAGAATCAGCTCCTCTCGCAGTCCAACCAGCAGGGCCAGCAGGACCGCTCGCTGATGATGCCGACGATCCAGAGCCTGCTCACCAGCCCCGGCTTCACTCCGCAGCAGCAGTCCGACATCACGCAGCAGTCGCTCGGCGCGGCGAATACCGCGTTCGACGCGCTCCGCCAGCGCGCCGCCAATCGCAGCGCCGCGACGAACAACTCCGCCGGCTTCGGCGACTTGATGGCGCAGCTCGGCCGCGAGCAGGCGCAAACCGACGCGAGCCAGACGCAGCAGAATCAGATCGCGTTCGCCAATCGCCAGCGCCAGGACCAGCTTGCCGGACTCAGCGCGCTCGGCCAAACCTACGGCATCGACACGAACCTGCTCGGCCGCGCGATGGGCGTCCCGGCGGAACTGCTCAGCGTGCGACAGCGCGCGTCGGGCGGCTCGGGCAGTAGCATGGGCAGCCTCTTCGGCCTCGGCGCCGGCGTTGCCTCTCTTTTTGGCTAATTACCGCTCGCCGCGAATCACCATCCGCCATGCACAACCTGCTCAACTTCAACTGGCTGCCCATCGCGCTGACCTCGGCCGTGCAGCTCGCGCTCTTTCTCCGCTGGCTCTACCGCCGCGTCCGCAACGACGAGATCACGCGCGCCTTCGTCCACGACATGGCCACCAACCACCTGCCGCACATTTACGAGCGCCTCGAACGCCTCTGCGAGCATCAGGGAATCGACCGCCCTCCGCTCCCGCCCATCCGCTGGCTCGACCTCAACGGCAAATCCCGCGATTAACTTTGCGAATTCTCACTCGTCGGCGACGAGGACGGCCGGTGTTTCCCACTGGAGGACGCGAGGATCAGTCGTCGAAACCCATCTTCCGCCATCTCTACACGCCCATCGAAATTCCCAAAGGGCTCTCCGAAATGCGTCGGGAAATGTCATTCGCAGCTCGTGTCCGAACGGTGAGACCATCCTCACGCCCATCACAAATTCTCCGACGGTCTGGCCACATCTCGTCAAGGGTATCGCAGCGTACCAGATCAGTAGCGCGAGCATTATCGCGCAGGCAAGAAGCACCCAAAGAAAGTACCAGAAGCTCAAATCTGTCGACGCGACGGAAGCTTCGGTGTACGACCACACAAAGTGTCCGGTTCGGATCGCCTGCTGACACAGTGGCACGAGTGAATCGAGCGTCGAGAAAACGAACAGGAAGAAGACGGCATCGATGACGTGACTGGCCATGCGCCTCGCCCTGCCGGGAATACCGTCGCGCGCCGCGCGCGGCTTTGCGAACACCAGGACGAGGTACAGGAGCGCTCCTCCCGCCGCCCACGCGACCATCAGGGGATCCGAACTCACCGTGCGAATAGTCTTACCGGATTCATCTGAAACAAAACCGCCCACGGGATGACCCGGGAAGCAAAACAGTCGCAGCGGTCCAAAGAGAGCGTACGCAAACGCACCGACGCGGAGCAGCTTGATTTTGACCCCACCGGTCACGGCGTCATCTGGTGCAGCTTCAATCCGCACATCGCGCAGCGCGGCTCCTTTTCGGTTTTGGTTCCCGGCCATTCGGCGCCGCAGCGGGGACATGGCCAATGCAGGAAGCGACTCTTCGCTGCTTGAGCGCGGAGTATTGCTACCGCCCCCAACGCCGCCCAAAATGCAACAATCCAAATTGCATCTTTCTTCGGAACGCGATGCCGGTCGACAATTCCGAGCGCCGGAACAATCATCCCCCAAAGCCAGTGAAACCACTGGATCTTTCCGCCACCCTTCGCGAGCTTCTGCAGCTTGTCGAATTCCTTCCACTTTTCGGCGTAAGGAGAATATGCGTCAGTCGACGCCTCCGGCACCTTCACGCCCGCGCCAATGTCGAATCCGGAAAACCGCCGGTACGCATGCGTCTCGGACGCATCCGGCGCGACGACGATCGCGCCGGTGCCGGCGCCGCGCGCCTTTCGCCCGAACGAAAACAACGATGCGCCCTTTTCCGCCATGCGCGCGAGTATAACCGATTCGATAATCCCTCTACGATATGCGCCGCACCTGCGCGCCTGATGGCGCGGGTTCTCGTAGCGCCGGCTTCTAGCCGGCGTTTTTCTCTTGTGTGGAAGCGCCGGACTTCAGGCCGGCGAAAAAACACGGCGCCAAGCGCCGTTCCAATGTGCCGTCTCACCCGCAACAAGTAGTCGAATCTCCTACCGCGCCCCAGTTCGCCACACTGTTTAGGCGGTCGGACCTTCAGATCCGACAAAAAAGACCGGGACGCAGTCCCGTCCCATTGCGCAGGTTTACCCGCGACATGTAGTCGAGTTTCCGTCGCGCGATCACATCCGATCATGCCTCCATCCGAAGAACTTCTCGCGCTCGCCCGCGCCGCTGCAGAGAAACACGCGCTCGACTTCACGTTTTCCGTGTCCTCGGTGCCTTGCACCGGGACGGCGCTCGTCTGCGCCATCGTCGAACAGGAATCCGCCTGGGACGCGCACGCCATCCGCTACGAGCCCGCGTTCCGCACGCGCTACGTCGCGCCGCTCGGCCTGCCGCCGACTGAAGAGATTGCGCGCTCGATTTCCTGGGGGCTGATGCAGGTGATGGGACAAGTCGCGCGCGAGCACGGCTTTCAGGGAAAATTTCTCAGCGCGCTCTGCGAACCCGCCGCCGGACTCGACATCGGCTGCGCCGTCCTCGCGAGCAAGCTCACCTCCGCGTCGCGCGACAGTTCCGTAGGGGCACGATATATCGTGCCCGGCGCTGATGCTTGGCGCGGTGATGGCCATTCAGCTCGCACGCCCGAGGGCGTCCCCGATATGGAGTGCGGCGGCCTGCCTGCCGGCAAGGCAGGCTCGCCGCCGCTGTCTGGCATCACGGCTTGCCGGGATGCCGTGGGCGAGGCAAGCCTCGCCCAGGAAACAGCGGAAGCCCTTCGACTCCGCTCGGGACAAGCAAGCTCCCGCACTCCACAGTCGCCCGCAATCGTGGCATCGGCGCACCAACCAGGGCAGGGAATCGCGCTCGACGAAACTCAAATCACTCGCGCGCTCCATCTCTGGAACGGCGGCGGCAATCCCGACTACGCCGCGCAAGTCCTGGCCCGCCTCCCGCACTACAAGTGACGCGCTGTGGACACCATCGCGCGCGGCCTGCTCGCAGGAACGGCGCGACTCACTGGCACTTTCGATTCTTCCAGCGGACGACTGCGGCGACATTCCGCTCGACGATTTTGTGTGAATGTGGAGTGGATAGATTCTGCCCGTAGATCAGAAGCGAGACGTTTTGAAAGTCCTCGATCGTTGTAATCGAAACACCATTCTCGCTAATCAATTCGTTCAGCTTAGCGCCCCTCTCGTCGGCGGGCACAAGCTCTTGAAAAATCCGGTCGACATCCTCGCGCGTCAAGCTTGGGTCGAGCCTGACCATCTCCGGTGAGTACTGCCGCTGCTCAAGTCCGACCTCGCAAACCTGCCCGTCACCCGAGTAGCTTGGCATCATCAGGATGCCGGGCCGGACCTCGTAGGCCTCGATCGGCCTGTACTTCGCAAACCTTCCGTCGACCGAATTGGCTGGGGACAACAGCAGCATCGCGAAGCACGCCAATCCCACGATTTTCGACATTTCGCCTCTCCCGGCCCCGCTGCAATGGATCCGAACGGTCGTACTTAGGAAGCTGCTCGCACTCGGTCCACTTGAAAAGGACTACGACGCTTATCACGACGAACGGCTTTACCTCGATCCCGGACTCCTGGATCACCGTTACGTTTTCATACTCGGTTGGCGGCGGCGTGGGTGAAGCCATCATCAAAAATGCGACGCACGCAACCAGCACACGCACAGCACCCCGAGTCTAAGGCAGCTTTAGCCGATTGTGCAATTAACCATTCCCTTAGCTCGTTCGTCTGCGTCGCGCCCTCGACCGCTCACGATGAAATCGACAATGACTTGGTCACTCACGGATTTTCGTCGCTGGTGGGGAAGCGCTGCGCGTCGACGCTGGATGCGCGCCGTAAAGCTTGCTCCCGCGCGCGACCTCACCAATTTCGGCGATCTTCGCTGATCGCGCACCGATCGTCGCGTTTACACAAGCAACGGCGCAAGCAACGGCGGCCCAAGCAACTCCATACCGTGTTCGCTCCAGAGCTTGGGATCACTGGGCGGCCGGCCGCCCGGCGATGAAACCTCGCGAAAGAACGCCTCGACCTTTCCGGCGGGCGCAAACGTTACGAGCAGCCTGCCGGTTTCGTCACCGGTGAAGGCCCAGACGTGCGGAACCCGCCGCGGACCCAGCAACGAGTCGCCCGGCTGGAGCGTGAATTTTTGATCGCCCACTTCGAACAAGAACTTTCCCTCGAGCACGAGGAACCATTCGTCCTGGTCGTAGTGCAGATGACGCGGTGGGCCCAACTTCTGGTTGAGAACGTTCTCAGCGACGAACAGCCTCCCGCCGGTGTCCGCCGTGCCGACCTTAATGCGGCTGAAATTGTTCCCGATCGAATGCTTCTCGCCGAAGCGGTCCTGACCGGCGCTGACCACATGCGCTGTGCTCTCGCTCATAGGAAGGCGACCCCCTTGGCCGCGCATTGTAGCACCCGCGCGCGACCTCATGAATTTCGGCGATTTTCTCCAGCGCCCGCGCAACAGCTTTTCTCGTGGGGGCACGATATATCGTGCCCGGCACAGTTTCTCGGCGCGCCGACGCCTACTGCTCGAAGCCACACCGTCGCCGCGGCTCTTGTAGGGCCCCGACTGGCCGGGGCGTTTTTCAGCTTTCGCCATCCGCATGGAAATTCGCCGGCGAGGACGCCAGCGCTTCAAACGCGCCTCGCTCAGCGGTCTTCTCTAGTCACTCGCCACTAGTTACTACCCACCGGTTCTCCCATGACACGCCGCACACTCGAACTCGCCGCTTTCCGCGCCGTGGTGGAAGCGCACGGCTTTAGCCGTGCGAAAAAAGTGGGCGCAAAGCGCCCTTCCGTTGCGCTGACTCACCCGCAGCATGCAGCTGATTTTCACTGGAAGGCTATCGCGCCCATTGCTGGTGTCGCATGAACCGAAGAACTCTCGAACTCGCTGCCTTCTGCACCGCGCTGCTCGTGGCCGCGCTTGCGGTCCACGCCTGGCTCGCCTCGCGCGACGAACAGCAGCGCCTCGCCGCCACTCTCGCCGCGCAAAAGCAGACCATCGACGCCGCCGACGCCAGCGAGCGCGCCAATCAATCCTCGCTCGCCGACGCGCTCGCGCAAATCGAAAAACTCAAGCGCGACGTGCAGACTCCCGCGCAGATCCTCGCCGCGCTGCCCAAATATTTGCAGCTCCCTCAGCCGATCACCTTCGCGCCCGTGTCGACATCGGAGCAGGGAATCGCCGCACCGGCGCAAGGTTCCTCTGTAGGGGCACAGCATGCTGTGCCCGGCGAAAATCCTTGCCTCGACGCCGCCCATTCCGCAACGCTGTCCGACGCCGCCGCTCATGTGGAGTGCGGCTTGTCCCGAGCGGAGCCGAGGGGCGGCCTGCCTGCCGACAAGGCAGGCTTGCCGCCGCTGTCTCCGGCGGAGCTTGCTCGGTCGGAAGAGAACGCAAACGCTCTCCCATCCCCGCCCTCTGCGCAAATTCCCGCCGCCGATCTCAAGCCACTCTTCGACTACGTGCAAGACTGCCGCGCCTGCCAGGCCGAGCTCGCCGCCGCGCAGAAAAATTCCGCCGACGACGCCGCCAAAATCGCCGCGCTCACTCGTGAACGGGACGCCGCCATTACCGCCGCGAAAGGCGGCAGTTTCCTCCGGCGCCTGCGACGTAACGCGCTCTGGTTCGCCATCGGTGCCGCCGGAGGCTACGCCGCCGCTCGCCGCTAGCCCCAGCGCGACGTCACTCTTCGTAGGAGCAGAGCCCAGCCGCAGATCCTCGGGTGCACAGCGCCGTCTGATCTACCATGCGCGCTAGTCGCCAAGCCAGGAGCCTTCGCAGGGCAGGCCAGGGCTTCGGCCCTGAAACAAAGTCGGCGCACAGCACGTGTCCCTTGCGCAGTGTTACCCGCGGCATGTCGTCGAGTTGCGCCCGCATTCCACTTCGGCCCGGCGCCGGAAACTCGCGCCTGCTTGACCTGACGAAAAAAAAGCCCGGTCGGCAGCCCAAACGCGAAACACCTGGGACGCAATACGCGAGAGACGAACATGGAGAGATAGGACGAAGCGCCAAGGACAACGCACCAAAACCTAACTAACAAGACCAAAGACGCAAGCCTGCGAGAAAAATACGTCGCGGAACCAGCTTCGCCTGTTTCCTTTCAACGTGCTGTTATTCGTCACGCCTGAGCGCATGGAAATCGGCGACCTCCCCATCATCACCACGGCCGGCAAGCTTACCCGCGCTGAAGCGGTCAAATTCTATCGCTGCCCTTGAGCACTACGGTATCGCGACGCAGCTCTACGCTCTCCGCGCACATCCGACGCCGCCGCAGTCGCGAGCGCCACAGGAGCCCCCCCCAGCGCGCTGTACGTGCAAGCGAGCTGTGCAGACAACAAGACCTCCTCTCCTTGCTCTTGGTCTTGGTCTTGGTCTTGGTCTTGGTCTTGGTCTTGGTCTTGGTCTTGGTCTTGGTCTTGGTCTTGGTCTTGGTCTTGGTCTTGGTCTTGTTTTTTGATTGTGGCCTTAGCCTTATCCTTCTCATTCTCATTATCCTTTTCCTTGGCCTTGGTTTCGGTTTTGCTTTTTGGCCTTGGTTTTCTTTTTTGGCCTTGGCCCTGGCCTCGGTCTTGCCCTCGGCCTTATCCTTCTCCTCTCCTTGTCCTTGTCCTTGTGCTTGTCCTTGGCCTTTGCCTTGGTATTGGCCCGGGGGTTGGTTTTGGCCTTGGTTTTGGTTTTGGTTTTGGTTTCGGTTTCGGTTTCGGTGTTGGTTTGGCCTCGCCCTTAATCCTTGTCCTTTCCTTGTCCTCTCCTTGGTCTCGGCCTTCGCTTTGTCCTTGGTTTTGTTTTTGGCCTTGTCCTTACATCTGTCCTTCTCCTTTCCGTGGCGTTATCCCTTCCTTGGCCTCGGCCTTATCTTTCTCCTGTCCTTTCCTTGTCCTTCGCTTTAGCGCTTACCTTGACCTCGGCCTTAGCCTTGGTTTTGGTTTTGGTTTTGGTTTTGGTTTTGGTTCAGGTTTTGGCCTTGTCCTTGATCCTTGTCCCTATCCCTTCCTCGGCCTTGGTTTTGGTTTTATCCTTAGCCTTGTTTTTATCCTTATCCTTCTCCCTCCTTTCCTCGTCCTTGTCCCGCAAAATTGAACGGCCGGTGCGAAACCACTCGAGTTGCGCTCGGCCCCCGCTGCGAAACCACCCGGATTTCCGCTCCTTCCACCGCTGCGAAACTACCGCGATTGCCGCTCCCTCCGGCGCCAGAACCCCTCCGCCGCCCGACACCGCCCCCGCCTTGACTTCCGCGAATACATATTATGTTGGACGCGCATGAGAAGGCGTCCTCGCTATCTACCGGGGGCATCTTTCGATAGTCTTTCGACAACAGAGCCGTCTCCGATGGTGAACGAACCTACATTCTGTCGGGCGGGGGTAGCAGGGCAGCGGAATGGGCGCAGAAAATGAGGTCTCCGCGCGTGCTGCCGCACTACGCTCGTTCAGGCCCAAGGCTGATGGTCGGAGGGTCTCGGAAGCGAAACCGCATAGAACGCCCTAGCAGTGCACTATACGGCCAGCCGCTGTTCAGAGTCGACTCCTCCAAGGAGACAAACGTAAGAATTACCCTAGGGATCAGGCGGCAACGGCTTAGGAAACAGATTTGGGCGGAGGCCACTTCTCCAAGAGCTGCTCTTTGCGGTATATCAAGGCGTTGATGTCGTACGGGGCCAGCTCAAGGTTGTGACCATGCGTGATGGCGTCTGTCGGACAGGCTTCTACGCAGTAGCCACAGAAGATACAGCGTGAATAATCGATGTTGTAGACGACCGCATAGCGCTCTCCCGCAGAAATCCGATGCGCGTCGGTATTTTCGGCGGCCTCGATGTAGATACAATTCGCGGGGCAAGCGGCGGCGCAGAGAAAACACCCTACGCATTTTTCGAGACCGTTTTCGTCGCGCTGCAGAACGTGGATGCCACGATAGCGCGGCTGGACGCTGGGCGGTACGACGGGGAAATTCTCCGTCGTCGTCTTTTGGAACATCGTGCGCAAGGTGACGCTGAATCCTTTCACCAGCGTCACAAAAGTTTCGCCAACCTCTCTAACGATCGATGGCATCGACCCTCACTTTAGCAAATTCCTGAGTTCCATTCTTCTTTTTTCGGCTCGTATGTCCCTGGGGCCGTGCAATGAACCCTTGCTGCGGGTGACCCGACGCATTCGTCGGGGATGAATTCCCCGCTCTTTCACCCCGATCCTTCCGCCCCCGTACGGCGCATGTACCTCGAATACTTGCCGCGGGTGATTCTGCGCATCGGTTTGGCGCTGCGCGCCTGATTGTTCCATCTGTTCGAGACATGGTTCTTGTCCTACTCGCCGGGGGGCGCGACGGGCGCGGCTTCGGCGATTTTGCCCTTGCCGGTCATGGCGCCGATGATCTGACGTCCGTGGAAGCGACCGTTCTCGATGAAGATTTCGGATGTGAGCTTGCCGCCGACAACCACGCCAGCGACATAGATGCCAGGCACGTTCGTTTCGAGCGTTTCTGGATTGCACGTGGGCCGACGCGTCTCTGGATCGAGGCGAATTCCCTGCTGCTCGAGAAACTCGAAATCGGGGTGATAGCCCGTCATGGCGAAGACGTGCGAGGCGGGCACGGCTTTCTCCTCGCTGCCGTTCCTGACCCAGATCCGGCCCGGCTCGATGCGCGTGACATGAGTTGCAAACATCGCTCGGACCTCACCTGCGCGAATGCGGTTCTCAATGTCAGGCTTGACCCAGTATTTGAGGCTCTTGCCCATTTCCGCCTCGCGATGAATGAGGGTCACGCGGGCACCGCCCCGGAAGAGTTCGAGCGCAGCCTCCGCTGCCGAATTCTTGCCGCCGATGACCACCACATCCTGATTCCAATACGGATGCGGCTCTGAGAAATAGTGCGATACGTGCGGCAGATCCTCACCGGGGACGCCAAGCCGATTCGGCAGGTCGTAATACCCTGTCGCGATGATGACTTTGCGGCTCGCGTATTCCCGCCGCGCACCCCCACTGTCGCTGGTTTCGACGATGAATGCCCCGTCGTGGCCGCGAATGTGAGTGACGCGCTGGTAGAGCTGCGTCTCAATGCCGTAGTGCTCGACGGCGCGACGGTAATACTTCAGCGCCTCGGCGCGCGTGGGCTTGCCGCCGGTGGTGGTCATCGGGAGGTCGCCGATTTCCATGCGCTCCGGCGTAGTGAAAAAGAGCATGTTGATCGGGTAGTGCAGGAGCGAGTTGCAGAGCGCGCCCTTGTCGATGACGAGCGGGTGCATTCCGGCGCGCTTGGCTTCGATGGCGCAGGCGAGGCCAGTGGGTCCGGCGCCGATGCAGATGACGTCGTAGGGGTCGTGACGGCTGAGTGGCGATTGGTCAGTAGTGGTCACGACGAAAACCCCGTTAGCAGGGATTTTTGGCGATTAGAAGTGTTCGCCGGCCCGTGTTTCCAATAACTTAGGCTAGGCTCTACTTGCCAACTTTGGCGATTAGAACCTGTTGAACAAGCCTCGAAGTTCAGATTGGAGATTTGAGATTTGAGGAAGACGACCCACTGCAAGGGGTACTCGGTGACGGTCCGGCCGGACGGACATGCTAAACCGGTGGCGAGAGGCATTGCATGATCGAGGGAGGCAATAGGGCGCAGCACACACAGGCGTAGTCCCACGGCCGACAACTGAGCCGCCCGTTCCGTCGAATTGCTTCTCGCCATCATCAGACCTTTCTCCCAGGCTCGACTAGCCCTGCCGCGCCCTGCCTATCCGGCAGGCGGGCGTCGAACTAGGCGCCCTTTCTTGAAGCTAGCCAAGAGGCGAGGCAAATTGCAAGCGGTTGTTGCTGTAAATAATCGCGCGCCAAAAAGCCCGAAGGACTTAGCTGAATTGCACAGGACAGAGGGCGTGATTCCCTGCTCTCGCAAAGCGAGGACTCAGCTTACGCGTCAGAGGACGGAAATCTTAGCAACGAGGGCGTCGAGATCGCGAAGAAAAAAGCATGGCTCGGATTCTACCTGAACCGGCCTACGCAGGTAGGAGAGCAAGAAACTGAAGAGCGATCCCTCGACTACGTCCCGCGCCCGCAACTTCTCGGGAAACGATGACGCGCGGGACTCCACTCAGGATGATGATCCTGATCGGATCGTCATGCTACCGGAAGCAGCGCGTTCGCAAGCTCGGCCGCGAAAGCCTCAAGCTCGGCGGTGCGCTCGGGCGTGGCCTGAATCTTTTCCTTCTTGCGGACAAACCAGTGGCCGTCCGACTGAACCACGTGCGCGCCCGGCTGGCCGCCGACGAGATAAGTAGGCTCGCCGAAGAGCTTGAAGCCGGAGGGCCCGTTAGGTGTCAGCAGCGCCCCGCAGTGCCCTTTGCGCACGCCGACCAGATTCTCGTACATGGGAAACGCAACAATATCGAAGCCACGCGAGCGCAGTTGATCTAGGAATGAAACCTGCTGAGGCGTGAGTTCCATGACAAACAAGGATAGCAGGCCTTTCTGGCTCGCGCGAGGACCGCAGACAGCAGACACGAGCAGCAGATCTGTCATCGCTATCCGGGAAAGGCGCTGCGTGGCTCGCGATGCCAGCCTGCTTGAGTTAGGCCGCGGAAGAAGAAAGAGAGCCCGATTCGACGCGGCGCAGGACGGCGCGCAGGGCGGCAGCAAGTTCTTCTTCGCTGACGTGACTCTTGCGGAATTGCAGCCGCACGGAGAACGAACCGTCGTCGGACTGATAGTTGAAGATGAAGGGCTGGGGGCGGGGCGCGGATTCGGTTTCGTCCTTGCGGGCGCGGCGAGCTTCATCGCGAGTAAGGCCGCCCTGCGAGATGCGGTGCACCATTTCGTGCATTTTCTTTTCGTTGGGCTGACGAGCGACTTGTAAGAGCAGTGATTTCGTAACGATGCCGCCATCGAGGCACGCGCGGCGGACTTCGTCCGGGATCACGCGCAGAGACATCGTTTCGGTGACCGACGAGCGGGCGCGGCCGATTTTTTTCGCGATGTCGTCGTGGGTGTAGTCGAATTGGTCGGCGAGGCGCTGGAGACCGTCAGCCTCTTCGAACGGCGTTAGATCCTTGCGCTGGAGATTTTCGATGAGGGCGAGTTCGAGAGTTTCGGCGTCGTCCGCGATCTTCTCGATGCATGGCAGCTCGCGCAGTCCGGCAGCCTGGGAAGCGTGATAGCGGCGCTCCCCGGAGATAATGTAGTACATGTCTTCGCGCGGGACGTAGCGGACCAGCAGCGGCTCGAGCACGCCCTTTTCGCGGATGGAATCGGCCAGTTCGCGAACGTCGCCGATGTGCTTGCGCGGCTGATCCGGGTTGGGCCGAATCTTGTCGATCGGGATCATCCGGCCGACCGACGCGCCGCTGAAGCTGGTCAGCGTCTCGACATAATGCGCGTCATGCCGCATCTTGAGAGTGACGGGCAACCCGATCCTCTTCGACACGTTGTAATACCTCCTGGGCAAGCTTCTTATATTCTTCGGCGCCGGAAGATTTCGGCGCGTACGTAAAGACCGTTTCCTTATACGCCGGGCTTTCTTCGAGCCGGACGTTTTTGCTGATGCGCGTCTTGAAGAGCGCATTGCCGAACGTAGCGCGAATCTGCTCGTGCGTATCGCGCGAAATGTTGGTGCGCTTGTCGTAGAGCGTGATGACCACGCCGAGCACTTTCAAGTCCGGATTCGGGCGCGAACGGATGCGCGCGTAGGTCTCCAGTAGGTCGTCGGTGCCCTCGATGGCGAAGTAGGCGGCCTGGATCGGAACAAGCAGGTGCGTCGATGCGACCAGCGCGTTGACGGTAAGAATGCCGAGAGCCGGAGGAGTGTCGAGCACGATGAAGTCGTATTCCTTTACCAGGGGCGCAAGCGCGTCCTTCAGCTTGTAGGGAGCATCGAACTGGCCGGCGAGCTGCTGTTCGAGCCGAGCGAGCGCCAGCCGCGCCGGAGCGACGAAGAGGTTCGGGTCTTTCGTGGGCTTGACGATTTTGGCCAGTTCGGCCGGATGATCGGCGAAGATGTCGTACATCGTGAGTTGCGTTTCGTCGGGAGAAAAGAATGCGATCGTTGAGTTCGCCTGCGGGTCGAGATCGATCAGGAGCGTTCTTTTCTTTTTCAGGGCGAGGGCGGCAGCGAGATTGATGGATGTCGTGGTCTTTCCGACGCCGCCTTTTTGATTGGCAACCGACAGGACGCAGGTCAAACCGTTGCCCCTCATTCCCCTACGGCAACCCCATGCCAATATGTAGCATAGGGCCGCACCAAAGCCACTACGAGTAGGCCCCAATGTACCCACTCTGGTGGGGCCAGCGCAAGCGAAAAGTGACGATGGCTGCTCGGACAACTGCGACGTCGGCTCGAGGCCGCCGGCGCGACAAGCTGATACACTCGTCGAGAGCTTCCTGCTTCGTCCACCGATGGCGACCATCGCAACCGCGACACCGCAATCCAGTCGTCCAGAACTGGTCGCACCGGTCTGGCACACCATCGGATTTCTGCTGCTCATGTTTTCGGCCGCTTTGCTGCAAGCCCTTCGGCTGGTTCCGTTTCGAGTTCACACGCGGATGCAGTTCTATGTGTTCACGATCGTATTCGAGATTCTGATGGTGATCTACGTATGGCTTTTCGGGTTGCGAAAGCGCCGGAAAACCCTTCGCGAGGTGATCGGCGGAAAATGGGACAGCGTCGCCGCCGTACTGCTCGACATCGGGATTTCCCTCCTCTTTGGGATCATCGTCCTGTTCGTTCTGGGAGCGCTTCGATACATCCTCGGCGCGAATCCCGCTGCGATTCGCGCGATCAAGGTCCTGAGTCCGCGCAGCGGATTTGAATTGCTGATGTGGGTGTTGCTGTCGACGACAGCGGGCTTTTGCGAGGAATTGCTTTTTCGCGGATATTTGCAGCGGCAGTTTCTCGCAACGACGGGTCGGATCGAAATCGCCATCCCGCTCCAAGCGTTGGTCTTTGGCGCCGGACATCTTTACGAAGGATGGAAGGCGGCGGTTTCAATCGTGGTGTATGGCGCGATGTTTGGTTGCTTGGCCGTTCTTCGAAAGAGCTTGCGGCCCGGAATGCTCCAACACGCGGGCTACGACAGTTTCGTCGGCTTTGGAGCGTTCCTACTGAACAAGTACAACCGCTGGCCGCCCGGGCTATTGTGACGCCTGCGCCGAGGCGCTGTCCTTGAACTTGATCGTGATGTAGTGACCCCCGCTTTTGGCGCCTGTCTTGAAGATCGTGTCGGAACCCGCCGGCAGCCACGTCAGGCCAGCCTGGGCTTCAAGCGGCGAAGCAGTGGCGGCATCCACTGCGGTTATGCCGCTCAGACTGCCCACGAGCATGTCCAATCGCGTATCCGCCGGATTGGTGGCGGAATTCGGGCTAAGCTCCCAGTATTCGACCAAAATTTCGCCTGTTTCAAACAGGGCGTAGTGCAACGGCAGGGATGGAGAAGGCGACGCCGGTTTGTCGCAGTCATTGAGAGGCTGACCACGAATCGCTTCCATGCACCGATTGCGAGCGTTTCCCTGCGGGCGCAATAACTCGACCGCGACGTTTTGCAGTGGGGCGTTGCTCGGATTGTTCACGGCGTGCGAGAACCCGCCCGGCGTGTAGCCAACGCGCGGGGCAGTTGGCAGAGCGCTACTGGATGGCGGAGGCAAGCTTACGTAAGGCAGGTCGTGCCGGTGGTAGAGCGTCGATTCATGCCCGGGGATTTCCACGTAGTACGCTCTGACGTACGAGTTCTCGAAGACGAGGTGATGGTGTTGCTCCTGTTCCATGCTGATCGCAGCAGGACCAGATGGCTGCACCGGAGCAGGAGCTTGCGCTGCCGATGGATCCGCGCCGAAAAGAGACAGCGCAAGTGAGAGGAAAAGCCACCTTCCAGCAAGATCGAGCGACATGGGCGGAACTACATCTTGTAGCGGCCGAGATCCTCGTCGCTGAGGTTCTCAAGCCACTTGCGCAACTCGTCGCTGGAGCTCTTGTCGGAGACGCCGGCCGCCATCTTCGAACTTTTGAGCACCTGATCCTCGACGAAGATCGGACAATCGAGCCGAAGCGCCAACGCGAGTGCGTCGCTCGGACGGGAGTCCATCGAGATGAGCTGGCCGTCTCGCTCCATCCAAATGAGCGCATAGAACGTGTCCTCGCGCAGATCGGAGACGACGACCTTTTGCACGTGGACGTTGAGGCCGTTGAGGACATTTTTCAGGAGATCGTGCGTCATCGGACGCGGCGTCTGAACTTTTTCGATTTCGAGAGCGATCGCGTTGGCTTCGTAAACGCCGACCCAGATCGGCAAGACTCCGGGCCCCTGCGTTTCCTTGAGGACCACCACAGGCATATTGGTCACGGGATCCATCATCAAGCCGCGAATCTTGACTTCGAGTTCCATGATGGCCTCCCGGTTACGGCAGAACCCGCGCACTCCTACGCCAGCGCAACGTGCTCACCGATCAGGCTGTACGGCCCCACGCGCGTGACGCGCACCTGAACGTATTCTCCCAGAAGATTTTCACTCGACGAAGTGAAATTTATGATGCGGTTGCTCGTGGAGCGTCCAGACCATTGGAAACGCGCGGCATTGTGTCCGTCAACGAGCACTTCGAACATCTCGCCGACGAGCGTCTCATTGCGCGCGAGCTGGATCTGGCGCTGGCGCTCCTGCAAGATTGCGAGTCGCCGGGACTTCTCGGCTTCAGGAATTGCGTCGGGCATGGAGGTGGCTGTCGTATTCGGCCGCGGCGAGTAGATGAACGAGAACACGCCGTCGTAGCCGACCGCGTCGAGCAAGGTGATCGTGTCTTCGAAATCCCGCTCTGTTTCACCGGGGAAGCCGACGATGATGTCGCTGGTGACGCTGATCGGCCGTCGCGCGGCGCGAATCCAGGAGATTTTTTCGAGATACTGCTCGCGAGTGTAAGTGCGGCGCATCTCGCGGAGCACGCGCGTCGAGCCGGATTGCACGGGCAAATGAATATGGTCGCAGAGCGCAGGCGTCGAATCGATGGCGTCAACGATCTCGCGATGAAAGTCGTTGGGATGTGAGGTCGTAAAGCGCACGCGCCGAATGCCCTCCACCGAGGCCACCTCGCGCAGCAGTTCGATGAAACTCAGCTTGCACGGCGACGGGTCACGATAAGAGTTCACCGTCTGGCCGAGCAACTGAATTTCGGTATAGCCCGCGTCGGCAAGGCGGCGCGCCTCGGCGAGGACGGCGTCGCCGGAGCGGCTGCGCTCCGGCCCGCGTGTGTGCGGGACGATGCAGTAGGAGCAGGCGTAGTCGCAACCCTCGATAATCGTGATATAGGCGCGATAGGGATTTTCGCGGCGGGTGACGTCAGTCTCAAAGGTTTCGTCGGTATTGAGATCGAGGCCCATCACGCGACGGCCACCAGCTTCCAGCTCGGCGACGAGTTCGGGGAGTTTGCGATAGCTGGCGGAGCCGCAAACCAAGCTCACCCACGGAGCTCGCTCGAAGATTTCCTCGCCCTCTTGCTGGGCGAGGCAGCCCAGGACGCCGATGATCTTCCGCTTCGCGCCGCGCCATTCGCCGAGCCGTGAGAACACCTTTTGCGCGGCCTTCTCGCGGATGCTGCAGGTGTTGTAGAGCATCAGGTCGGCGTCGGCCGCGCTGGGCGCTGCTTCGTAGCCGCGCGCGAGGAGCACGCCAGCGACCTTTTCGGAGTCGTGGACGTTCATCTGGCAGCCGAAAGTCTCGATGTAGAAGCTCTTCCCCGCCCCGGCAGGCGATCCCGCGTCGCACGCGGCCTGCGAGGTCTCCGGAACGGAGACAGGAAGCCCCTCAGCGCTATCACCGCCCGTGAGCGTACCAATGCCGATATCGAACGCTTTCCCCATTGCTGAAGTGATTCTAGCACAGCCAACCGGCGCGCTTTTCGAGGCCGCGCAGCCGTGCGCCCGCCTAGCGCCATTTCGCCAGGCCGCCCGTCAAATCGCCTGTAACCTTTTCCACGAATCCCGGTATTCATCAGAGACAAGCAGCAAACGGAACGGACACGACCGAATGACAAGGCCGGTGCCGGACGAGGAGTTGATGCTGATGGTGCGCGATGGTTCGGCAGAGATGCTGGGAGTGTTGTTCGATCGGTATCAGACGCCGCTCTACAGTTTCTACACGAGGCTGACCGGGAACCGGGCGGCGAGCGAGGATCTCGTGCAGGACGTATTTCTCCGCATCTTGAAATACCGAAGAAGCTACCGGCCCGGCACGCCGTTTCGCCCGTGGATGTACCAGATCGCGCGCAATGCGCGGGTGGACCACGCCGGAAGACAGATGCCGCACGCGGAGCTCAACGAGGCCGCAGCGGCGACAGGCGCAGCACCGCAGAGTCCGGACGATCAGCATGAGCTGCTGCACCGCGCTCTACGCGAACTGACGGACGAGAAGCGCGAAATTCTGCTTCTAAGCCGCTTTCAGGGCCTTCGGTGCGAGGAAATGGCGCAAATCTATGGCTGCCGCGTGGGCGCGATGAAAGTACGAGTCCACCGCGCGCTGGAAGAGCTGCGCGCCGCGTTTCTCCGGTTGGAACGTGGCGGGGCTGAACCGGGCCGCAAAACCGCAGGAGCAAACGATGAACTGTGAACGCGTCGGCGAGTTGATTTCGGACTATCTGGAAGGAACTCTTGGCAGGAACGACCTGAGCTTAGTTGAGCAGCACGTCGAAGGTTGCGCGCAGTGCCGGCAGTTGGTGGCACTCGCACGAAAGCTGGAATCGCTGCCGCAGGAGGCACCGAGTGCCGCGCTCAGTCAAAGAGTCCACGTTCTGCTGGAGGCGTACGGAGAGGGGCGCACGGAGGGATCGCCGCATGTGGCGGCACCGGCGCACCGCCTCGTGTGGGCTGCGGGCTGGTTGCGTTCGGCGTTTGCGGCGGTAGGAGCAACGGCGGTGCTGCTAATCGTTGGCTTTCTGGGCGGACGGTACACGGCCAACGAGAACGCGGCACGGTCTCAGCAAGAGATGGCCTCGATGGAATCGGAACTGACGAACATGCGGCAACTGATGGTGCTGTCGATGTTGCAGCAGGAATCAGCAACCGAGCGGCTGCAGGGCGTGAGCTGGAGCACGAGGCAGACTCAGGCAGACCCCCAGATTCTGGCGGCGCTACTGCGGACGCTTCGCTACGACAGCAGTGTGGACGTGCGGCTGGCGGCGCTCGATGCGCTGAGCCGCTTCGGGAGCCATCCCCAAGTGCGGCAGGGACTCGCGGAGGCGCTGCCAGCGCAGCAATCGCCGCTCGTGCAGGTGGAGCTGATCGATTTGCTGGTGCAATTGCACGACCGAAGCGTCTTGGACGAACTCCGAAAAATTCAACAGGACACTACAACCGATCCCGCGGTGCGCCAGCGCGCCGAGCGGGCCATCAGCGAATTGAGTTGAGGGAGGGAAAATGCTCAGAGCTACTTCCATCGCACTTCAAGTGATCGCGGGACTAGCGCTGATCTGCGCACTGGGAATTCGCGCCAGGCACTCCGCAACCACACCGGAGGCGAAAACCAATGGAGGACTGTTCCGCTTCGCGGACTGGACGATGACCGCCTATGCCGGCGATTGGGACCTGCCGGAGCACGACGAGGAAACGGTTCGAAAGACCTTCACGCTGAGCGGGGCCGACCGTTCGCTCGAGATCGACAACGTAAGCGGCGCCATCGAGGTGGTAGGCGCCGATGGCGACCAGGTGCAGGTCGTGGTGAACGAAAAATATCGCGCGGAATCGAAAGAGAAGCTCGCAGAGGCGCGAAAGCGGATCACTCTCGAAACGACGCAGGACGGAAATTCGCTGCGGCTCTATGTGGATGGACCTTTTCAGTGGCAAGACGACGGCTTCTTGGGCTTTCGAGACGCCCGAGGGTACTGCGGCAGCATGGATTTCCAAGTGCAGGTACCGCGCGAGACTCGCCTGACGCTGAAGACTGTCGATGGCAGTGTGCATGTGCGCGACGTTCACGGCGACTTCTCCGTTCATAGCGTGAGCGGTGCGATCACGATGGAAGGTCTAACCGGATCGGGATCGGCGCGTACGGTCAATGGAGCTGTGAGAGTGAAGTTCCGAGAGAATCCGCGCCAGAGTTCGGACTTTGGCTCGGTCAACGGCAGCGTTGATCTCCATTTTGCACCGAAGCTGAATGCGGATTTCCGACTTCAAACCTTTAATGGCTCGGTGTTCAGCGACTTTGCCATGGAAGCGCCTTCGGCGGAAGTGGAGCACGAAGGCATGAAGACGATTTACCGTGCGCATCGCGACAGCGGCGGACGCGTGGGCACAGGTGGTCCGGAAATTCGAGTGGAAACGCTGAACGGCGCAATTCGCATTTTGGAGAACCATGAATAGCTACGGTAGGTTGTGGGGCATGCCCGCGTGGGTGGCTGTGGCCATCGGGACGCTGGTGCTGTGTGCGGGGCCGGTTCGAACGCTGGCGCAGAGCGATGAGAGCACCGACAAGCTCACGGTTCATTTGAGCGATCCATCGCGGCCGGGAACGATCAAGGCGAGCCTGGTGAACGGCGGCATCACAGTGAACAGTTACGACGGCAAGGACATCTTGATCGAGGCGCGCGCCCGCAATCCATGGCCGGCGCCGCCTGCGTATGGAGGGATGCACCGGGTGATGACTAGAGGCTCGGGCCTCACAGCAGAAGAGGAAAACAACGACGTGCAGGTAAGCGTCGATTCTGTTTTTCACACGGTGGACTTGGTTTTCACGGTGCCCGCCCACACATCGGTCGTGCTCCGGACCGTCAACGACGGAAACATCACGGTGAACGGCGTCGATGGCGATCTCGACGTGAGCGTCGTGAACGGTGGCATCACGCTGGACAACGTTTCAGGCAACGCAGTGGCACATACGCTCAACGGGCGGCTCCTGGCGAAGTTTGTAAAAGTGAATCCGCAAAAAGCGATGGCGTTCAGCTCGCTCAACGGCGAAATCGATGTCACTTTTCCGGCTGACCTAAAAGCAAGTTTGAGCTTGCATGTGAATCGCGGCGACGTGTACAGCGATTTCGACGTGCAAGTCGAGCGGTCAGTTGGCCAGCCGATCGTGGAAGGGGCGGGCGGTTACGGCAGTCGGTATCGAGTGAGACCCGACGGAGCGGTCTACGCAAGCATCAACGGCGGAGGGGCGGCTATCCAGTTGAGCAGTTGGAACGGCAACATTTTTATCCGCAAGGCTGGCGGCGCGCACTGAGCGGTGCGCAACCGCATGTCAGTTCCACTGCCGATTAGGCGATCCTCTTCCCCGCGAAAACCAGGACCGGCGAGCCGTCAGCGACAAATGCGGAATCCGGCGGGCGGCGAATGACCGCGCCGAGCGCCGGTCCGTACAGTGCGTCGGCATTGCCACGAAAGCTCGCTTTGCGGCTGGCACAAATGCGCCAAGCCACGTGGGAGACGTGATACTCCAGGGTTCCGCCGCCGCGCCGAGCGGAGTATCCCCAATAGTGCTCGGTGATGAATTGTTCGAGGCTGCCCTCGGTTGCGGGAGACGACGACCCAGACAGATGCGCCTCGATCCCGCACCACGACCCGCCGAGCTTCCATTCGTAGCGCGCCATCCCGTCGGGCACAGAAGTGTTCACGCTGTGGCGCATCGGGTAGGAGCTGTATTTCTCGCCGTAGACTAGCCGAGCGACGACAGCGATCGCCGCGCGTGGAACGATTTCCCGAATGAAAACGACGCCACGACGTACTTCGCCGTCTACTATCCGCCGCACATAGAACCGCAGATTGATTTCGTCGAAGTTTGCATGAAACGGGATTGAAATGGCGCCGAAGAGCTTCGTTCGGAGAAAGCGAAACCCGACCAGGCTGACGAACGTGCGACCATCGAAAGAATCCAATTCAGTGCCGGGCGGAACGTGGGATTGCAAGAGGAGCGGATCGACTTCGTAGTTGAGCATGACGAGGTCGCGCCACTCGGCGGAGAGAAACACGCGTTCGCCGGGCCGCTGCGTGGATTCGTCTGGCATGTGTCGCGCTTCAGCAAACGAGCACAGCGAAAGGCCAACCTGCTAAACGCGCTAGCCTGTCATGCTTTCTCGCCGGCTGCGCTGATCGCGCTACCAGCCTAGCACGTACGCGAAGATCAGCGGCGCGACGATCGTCGCGTCCGATTCGATGACGAATCGCGGCGTATCAACACCCAGCTTGCCCCACGTGATCTTTTCGTTCGGCACCGCGCCGGAATAGGAGCCGTAACTCGTCGTCGAGTCGCTGATCTGGCAGAAGTATGCCCACAGCGGCACGTTTTCTCGGCGCAGATCCTGGTGGAGCATGGGCACGACGCAAATCGGAAAATCTCCTGCGATGCCACCGCCGATCTGGAAGAAGCCGATGGGCGTGACCGGAGCGGTTTCCGTGTACCAGCGCGCGAGCTCGACCATGTATTCGACTCCGCCGCGCACCGTGGTCGCATTTTTCACTTTTCCGCTGATCACCTGTGCCGCATACATGTTGCCGAGAGTTGAATCCTCCCAGCCCGGAACGAAAATCGGCAGGTTGCGCTCGGCGGCCGCGATCATCCAGCTGTCCTTTGGGTCGATCTCGTAGTGCTGCTTCAGCTTTCCGGAACGGAGTACCTTGAAAAGGAACTCATGCGGAAAAAAGCGCTGGCCGCTGCGGTCCGCCGCCCACCACTCCTCCATAACCACGCGCTCGATCCGCCGCATTGCTTCCTCTTCTGGAATGCAGGTATCCGTGACACGGTTGAGATGATGATCGAGGAGCTCGACCTCCTGCTGAGGGGTCAAGTGGCGGTAGTGAGGCACACGCCGGTAGTGATCGTGCGCCACGAGGTTGTACACGTCCTCTTCCAGATTGGCGCCAGTGCAGCAGATCGCGTGAACTTTTCCCTGCCGGATCATTTCGGCGAGCGAAAGCCCCAGCTCGGCGGTGCTCATGGCACCGGCGAGTGTGATCAGCATCTTTCCGCCACTCGCGAGGTGGTTGACGTACGCATCGGAAGCGTCGATCACCACCGCCGCGTTGAAGTGCCTGTAATGGTGCTTAATGAACTGCGAAATACTCGTGGCTGTCATTACTTGGGTCGCGCTCATCGTTCCTCCTAAAAACTGAATGATTGAGGTTAAAAACACCCGTATCGTGCAGGGGCTTTTCTGATGAGGCGTGCCTAGAAGTAGCTGGCGGTGTACTCGAGCAGGCGGAAAAACTTGTGCGGCGAGATGCGGAACTGGACTGCGTCGCTGCTGAATTCGTGCGTCACATGTAATGAATAACACAAGTTCCGACACGCAACTACAAAATTCGCACTTTCACAAAGAATTTTGGGGCGCGCGTTGTGTCGTTCTGTATAGCAGAAACTTTCCAGCGGTTGTTTGAATCGGCGAATTGCGTGTGCTACGGTAGATTCGCCTGGCAAAAAGAAGTTTTTTCTGGGGGAGAACAATTTCAAGCCTGGCACTGCTGCTCATTGCCAATCCGCTCACGCTGCTGGAACAGACGACCGGCGTGGCGCGCGTCATCCTCGGACTTCTCCTGATCCTGTCCATTTTTTCGTGGGCCCTGATCTTCCAGAAATACGCTCAGCTCGGCGGCATGGAGCGCAAGACCGCGAAGTTTTTTGAGATGTTTCGTGCGGGCCGCGGCCTTTCCGATCCCAACACGCTGCGCGCTGGGGTGGGCGGCAGCCCTCTCGTCGCGGTGTACGCGGCCGGCTATCGGGAACTCGAGGCGCAAATCGGCGGCGCCAATCCGCGCGCGGGAGGCGCCGGCAAGCTCAGAAACGCCAACGCGGTGGGCGTGGAGATGCAAGTCGCAGCGGGCGAGGAAGTGCGCCGCCTCGAAAAGGGGATGTCAACGCTGGCGACGATCGCCTCGGTGTCGCCGTTTATCGGATTGTTCGGCACGGTCTGGGGCGTGATGGACGCATTTGCCGGCCTAGGCGACGTTGGGGCGGCGAGCCTCCGCGCCGTGGCCCCGGGAATCGCCGAAGCTCTGATCACGACGGCGGCTGGCCTTTTTGCCGCGATCCCCGCACTCATCGCCTACAACCACTACCTTTACAACATCCGCGGCATCGCCTCACGGATGAACGACTTCGCCTCGGAATTTGTGGCCAAAGTCGAGACGCTCTACAGCGCGTAGATCAAACCCATGCCGCAAGTCCAGCGCGAGATCGGCACCTCACTCTCCGAGATCAACATGGTGCCGTTCATCGACGTGGTGCTGGTGCTGCTGATTATTTTCATGATCACTGCACCGATCCTGCAGTCAGGTATCGAGGTGGATGTCCCTAAAACGAAAACCGTGAAGGAACTGACCGAGGCTCGCATGGTCGTAACCATCGACCGCGGCCAGCGCGTCTATCTGAACGACAAGCCGGTGAACATTCATGAACTTGGCCAGCAGATTGTGGCGCAGTCGCACAATCCGAAGACTCAGGCCGTATACGTGCGTTGCGATGAGACGGTGCCCTTCGGAAGCTGGGCGACCGTGGTGGACGAGCTGCGCCAATCGGGCATCCAAAATATCAGTGTTGTCACCCAGCCGCTAAGCGAGCGGCCGCAAACACAGTGACATGGTAGCGACGGCGACAATTCGGCCGGACGCGAGCCTCAAGCGATTCTTGTACGCCTCGCTCATTCTTCATGTTGCTCTCATGGTGACAGTCGGTGTCTCAACCTATTTCTCTCACACCGGCGAGACCTGGGGAGGGCCCGGTGGATCGGTGACGGTTGGACTGGTCGGCGGCGTTCCTGCAATCCCACTGCCGCAACCGGACGTTGTTTCTCCCAATCGCGTAGTGGACGAATCAAAGGGCCTGTACAAATCAGAGCCGCAGCCGAAACCTAAGCCGATTCCGGACGCTACGCCGATTCCGAAATTCGAGCGAAACAAACCACCAAAGTACATAACGCGCCCTTCCAAAGTGCTCGAAAACCCAACGCCCCCTCCGCCAAACGCAGTTCCGTATGGCGGAGGCGGCACACCTTCGATTCCCGTTACGTCCTTTGCGATGGGCGCTACGGGAGCGACCGCCGCGGGGTTGGCGATTAGCGGCGCGGGCGGCGGCGATTTCGCCTCGCGATTCGGAGCTTACGTGGCAGCGGTACAGCGCCGCGTTAGCAGCGAGTGGTTGCAGTCGACCGTCGATCCCGGCCTCACGTGGGCGCCGCGCGTGGAAGTGACTTTCGATATTTTGCACGACGGCACGATCACCAACATCCAGCTTTCGCGGTCGAGCAATAATCGTTCGCTCGACACGTCCGCGATTCGGGCGGTCCAATCATCGAGTCCTCTGCTGGCGCTGCCAGCGGCCTATTCTGGATCGCGCGTAAGCGTGCAATTCTATTTCGATTATCGGAGATAGCATTCAATAGACTCATGGCACGAAGAATCGCACTTCTCGTTGCGTCGCTTCTCACGGTTGTAGGCGGTCTGTTTTTGGGGCCGTTGCCTGCCTCTGCGCAGGACTGGTTTAGGACTGGCACCGGGCTCGGCGTCACGAAGGCCAAGCTTGCCGTTCCGGATACGGTTGCACGGTCGACCTTCGCACAACCCCTGCCCAAGACCTTTCATGATGTCCTCTGGGCAGACCTTAACTACTCCGGGATCGTTGATCTGGTCAGTCCGAGTTATTACCCGCTGCAAACGCCGGGGCAGCCGAGCGAATTGAAGGCGCAGGATTGGGCAGCCGCTCCGGCGAACGCAAACATGATCGCGTACGGGAACATGACGACGGATGGCTCGAATATTGCGTTCGCCGGCTATCTCTCGGACGTGCAAAACGCCGCTTCCCCACCCGCCATCCAGAAGATCTATCGCGGTGCCGCGACGGACGCAGACGCGCGGCGCTTAGCACATCAATTCGCGGACGACATCATCGCATTCCTCAGCGGCGGCCAGCCCAGCATCGCGCAGACGAAGATCGCGTACGTGAGCGAGCGCGGCGGAAACAAAGAGATTTGGGTGATGGACTACGACGGCGCAAACCAGCAGGAGGTGACGCATCTCAAGTCGATCTCGCTGACGCCGCGTTGGTCGCCCGACGCAACGCGGATCGCGTTCACGTGCTACGTTCCCTTTCGCGGCGTTACATCCGCGCAGATCTGCATGTACTCGGCAGCGTCGAATCGGCTGATTGCCTTTCCCCGGTACCGCGGCACCAACAGCTCGCCAGCCTGGTCGCCGGACAGTTCGCAGATTGCGTTCATGTCCAGCCAGAATGGCGATCCCGAGATCTACGTGACGAACGCGGACGGGACGCACCTGCATCGCATCACGTTTGCTGCTGGCGTGAGCACATCGCCCGCGTGGAACCCGAAGACGGGCAAGCAGATGGTCTTTGTGAGCGACCGCGGAGGCTCGCCGGTGCTCTATCTATCGGATTCCGACGGCTCGAATGTTCAGAAGCTCGATCTGCCGGACATGGGATACGTGGTCGACCCAGCCTGGTCGCCAAATGGCCAACTGCTTGCGTTTAGCTGGCGACGCCCCAGCGGAAATTACGACATCTACGCCATGGATATCGTGAGCCGTCAATTGGTCGAGCTGACGAAAGACGCCGGGCGCAATGAGCGTCCAAGCTGGGCGCCGGATGGCCGCCATCTGGTTTTCGAATCGACGCGGACAGGCACGCGGCAGATCTGGTCCATGCTCGCGGACGGCAGCCAGCCGCGCCAACTGACGTTCGAAGGGCAGAATGAGTCGCCCAACTGGTCTCCCAAATGACGAGGGCGCTCATTCCCTTTTCGGCCCCGCATAGATGTGGACCATTCCGAGGTTCCCGTATAACTTCATTCAAGGCGCTTTCGCAGAGTTCTTGCGGAAACGCTGAAGGAGGCACCTGATGCAGTCCAGCACAATTCGTAGATCCGTTCTCGTATTCGGACTAATTGCACTCGGCGCCATCGTAGGTGGTTGTCATAAGCAGGTTGCGGCCACGCCGCCGGCGCCCGCTCCAGCACCGCCTCCCGCTCAACCGACGGTGACTCTGAATGCGTCGCCGGCCGCGGTGAACCCCGGACAAACTGTTACGCTCTCATGGACGTCCACAAATGCGACGGACCTCGACATCCAGCCCGGCGTCGGAAAGGTGGCGCCGCAGGGGCAGACGCCAGTGAATCCGACCGCATCGACGACTTACACGATCACGGCGACCGGCGCGGGTGGCAGCGCGACAGCGACTGCTCACGTCGACGTGAATGCTCCGGCGCCTGCTCCGACTCCAGCGCCCGCTCAGCCGAATCTGAGTCAGCTATTCGCGCAGAACGTCCAAGACGCGTTCTTCGACCTCGATAAGTCAGACCTGCGCGACGACGCGCGCGCTGCTCTGACAAAGGACGCGGAATTTCTGCGATCATACCCGCAGGTGCACGTCTCGATCGAAGGCCATTGCGACGAGCGCGGTTCGACCGAATACAACCTTGGTCTCGGCCAGCGCCGTGCCGAGGCCGCGAAGAATTATCTGATTTCGCTCGGGATCTCCGCCGATCGAATGGAGACCACGAGCTGGGGCAAGGAGCGGCCGGTCTGCATGGACCACAACGAGGAGTGCTGGCAGCGAAATCGCCGCGCCCATTTTGTTCTCGCCCAGTGACATTCACGCCGCGTTTGCGGCAACGGCTGCGCGGATGCGGCCGCTGCCGCAAATCGCTTAGCTCGTTCAAGGAGGCATGACTTTGCGCACACGATGGATTGCGCTCGCTGTGATAGCAGTATTCTTTGGCGCCCTCGGCGGCGCTCTTCTTGCGCCGCAGCCCGCCGGCGCCGTGTCGAAGGAAATGATCGAGCTGCAACAGCAGGTCGCCCAGCTTCTGCAGGGCCAGCAGGACCTGCGGAGCGCCGTCGATAGCAACAACGCCGCGCTTAAGACGCTGGTGCAGCAATCGCTCGATTCGGTGAACCGGCTCGGCGGGGAAATGAACTCGTTGCAGAAGTCGGTGCAGGAAGTGCAAGCGAACACCGGCGCGCGTCTGGACACCATGACGCAGCAAACGCAAGGATTGGCCGACAATTTGCAAGATGTGCAAGCGCGGGTGGGGAAGCTTTCGCAGCAACTCACCGACGTCCAGAATCTGCTGCAGAGCATCGACGCGAAAGTTTCGGGCGGCGCACCCGCTGGGACAGCGGCGCCCGGTGGACCCACCGGTGCCGCGACGCCAGTTGTTCCGGCTATGCCGCCGATCTCCGCCGACACGCTTTATCAGAACGCGCTCCGCGACTACAACGGAGCCAAGTACGATCTGGCGCGGCAGGAGTTCTCCGATTACATCAAGAATTTTCCGTCGAATGACCTCGCAGGGAACGCGCAGTTTTATCTGGGCGAGGTGTCATACGCGCAGGGCGATTTCAAAGGCGCCGTCGCGGCGTACGATACGGTGCTCGTGAACTATCCCACCAGCTTCAAGCTCGCCGCTTCCCTGCTGAAGAAAGGCCTCGCCGAGCTCGAACTCGGGATGAAAGCGAGCGGTACGCGCGACCTGCGCGAGGTGGTCCGGCGCTTCGCCGGCTCCGACGAGGCCAAACGAGCGCAGGCTAAGCTGCACGAAATCGGCGCCGCGACCACAACCCGGTCGCGCTAGAGTTCCGCTAGCTCCTAGGCGCGGAGCAAATCTGGCTGCCAGTCGCGGATCAGTTTCTTGATCGTCTTGCGGTCCGTCAATTTTTCGTCGAGTACCTTTCGAGCTAGCTCCGGCAGTTCCCCGTCGCCCGCGAACCGCAGCGACACCAATTGACTCACCGTGAATTCCGGAATTCTTGCCCGCATCTCCGAAGGCAGCACCTGCTGCATCCGCAGGCGCATCTCGAGACGGATGAGGCGATCCTGCACCGTCAGAGCAAAAATGCGCGCCGTAAAGGCAAGTAGGAACAAAGCGATTGCGACCAGCAACAAAGCGATCGTTTCGAACGACAAATGCCGGACCATCCGCACGATCGACCACACGACATTCAGCAGCAGCACGGGCAGCACGAAGAAGTGAAAAGCCGGAACGAATTTTGTGTGGTTCTCGAAATTCTGAACTTGACTCATGGAGAGCCTCCCATCGTGATACGACCGATTGGGGCGGATTCTAACAGATGCCGCGGCGGACGCGTTCGACAGTAGAAGCCGACCCGAACGCCAGCGCGTTCCTTCTTGCTTCCGATTCGGCTATACTCCTCCACATGTCTGTCAACAAAGTAATACTCGTGGGTCGTCTCGGGCGCGATCCGGAGACGCGTTACACCTCGGGCGGTCAGGCGGTGGCGAACTTCACGTTGGCGACCGACGAATCCTACAAGGACCGCTCCGGCGAACGCCAGAAACGCACTGAGTGGCACCGCATTGTGCTGTGGGGGAAGCTGGCCGAGATCGCGCAGCAATACCTGAAGAAAGGGATGCTGGTCTACGTCGAAGGCCGCCTGCAAACGCGCCAATGGGAAGACAAGCGCGACGGGCAGAAGCGCCAGACTACCGAGATTGTGGGCAATGTGATGCGAATGCTGACCTCACGCGCTGAAGGCGCAGCGGCGGGAGCAAGCGCGGGCGGAGGTATGGGTCACGGTCGCTCTGCGGACGCCGATTTCGATGTGGCAAGCTCGGGACCCGAAGAAGGCGCGCCCGGCCCCGAAATTTCCGACGAAGATATTCCCTTCTGAAGATTTGTGCGGAATCGTGATCTCGATGTTCTAAAGGCGCCCTAGCAGGAATCACTCCTACGCAGAATCGCCGTCCTTGGACTTTTCGTGCGATCCGGCGGGAGCCAAAGGATCGAAATCGTCGGCATCGGGAGCAGGCAGCGTCGGCAGAACTTCCTTTGCGATCAGACGGTCTTGCATCAAGACATCCTTCCGCAGCCTGCCGTCGCGGAACTCGATTGCTCGCTTCGCGTATCGCGCGATGTCCGGCTCGTGGGTGACGATGATGACCGTCAGGCCATGCTCGTCGTTGAGTTCTTGCAGGATTTCCATGATTTCGACGCTGGTGCGGCTGTCGAGATTGCCCGTGGGTTCGTCGGCGAGTAGAAGCGATGGATTATTCACAAGGGCGCGCGCAATCGCGACGCGCTGTTGCTGGCCACCGGATAGCTGGGACGGATAGTGATCGGCACGGTCCGCCAAGCCGACGCGTTTCAGCGCTTCCTGAGCCCGTCTTTCGCGCTCCTCAATCGGCACACCGGCGTAGATCGTGGGTAGCTCGACGTTTTCGAGAGCCGATGTCCTCGGAAGAAGATTGAACTGTTGAAAGACGAAACCGATCTTGTGGCTTCGAATCGAGGCGAGTTCGTCCTTGGTGAGCCCGGAAACGTCTTTGCCATCGAGAAAATAGTGGCCCCGGGTCGGCCGGTCGAGACACCCCAGTATGTTCATGAGCGTCGATTTGCCCGACCCAGACGCACCCATCACGGCCACGAACTCGCCGGGATAAATTTCGAGTGACACACCGCGCAGCGCGGTTACTTGAATCTCCCCCAGGTCATAAATCTTGTAGACGTTCTCGATCCGAATGGTAGGCGTGCGCGCCGACGAGCTCTCCTGCGGAGCACTGGGCGCAGTCTGAGAATTCTTGATGAGGGCGTCCATCGGAATGTGAGCGGCGTGTTTGGCTTGCAGGGACCCGCTCGGGTCTAAACGAATCAGTGCGCCTGCTGCTTTTCGGCAGCTTCCTTCTTCCGCTGATCGTCAAGGCGCTTCAGGAAATCGTCGAACTTGACCTGCTGATCCGGCGTCAGAACCGCGCGAATCTTGGCCCGGCCATCCTGGCGGATCTGCTCCCGAGGAGCATCGAGCGGAGCGTATAGCGCCTGCCACCGCGCGCGAGTCTCGTCGATTGTCGCGGCAACCTGCTTTTGCTGATCGGGCGTGAGCTGGAGCCTGTCCGTCAAGTCCTGCACCACTTGATCGCGCGTGGGAGTCGTATTTACCTTCTTCAGCTCTCCAGATACCCGCTGGTTCCAAACGTGACTGCCTACGACCCCAAACACCACACCCAGCACGAACACGACGAGAAACAGAGCCGCCGCTTCCAGACGCGCCTTAGTATTTTCCATGACCACTGTCCGCAACCATCATTAGAACCTCGTCCCCATTCGCCGGCACCCTCGCCGGCTCTGGAGCAAAGATATCGCTCGCTATTGTAGGACGCGCGGCGGCAACATTCGGTTGCGCCGGATGGCCCCAGCCTGCGTTGTACGTGACCAAAGCGACGAGCGCCAGCGTTGCAGTAGCCGCAAATCTCCAGCCAAACGACACAAACGGCTGCCAGAAGCTTAGCCGCATCGCTGCGCTCTCGTTTTCGGCCGTTCGGATTCTCGCCATGACCATGCGTGCGAAGCCAGTCCCCGGATCGAGCGACGGCTCCGCAGCCCGGAGAAGGCGCGCACCCGCCGCAGCCTTTTGCAGCGCCGACCGGCATCCCGGACAGTTCTGCCAGTGATCAGCAGCTGAGCGCGCATCGGCAGCGCTCAGATCTCCATTCATGTAGTCTTCCAGGAGCGCCTCATATTGCTCGCACGCTCCAGTCGTAAACCCCTCGTTCGTTGCCATCGCTGTTACTCCTTTCCGTGTTCTGCTGGCGCTGTATGGCCTTTACCCACCGAACTGACTTTGCGCCGATACATGTCCATAATTCGCCCGCGCGCACGGAAGAGTCGCACCTTCACCGTATTGACGTTGAGGTTGAGAATTTCTGCCAATTCCTGCACCGAGAATCCTTCGATCTCCTTCAAGACTAGCAACTGCCGATCCTGCTCAGGAAGCGTCGCCAGCATGCGGTCAAGAATCTCCCGCGTCTCCGCCCGGGCGCCGGGCCTTTCGGGAGGCCGATCCGCCGAAACAATGCCGTCCAGCCGCGAGACCTGCTCTTCCGAGAGATCCGCCTCATAGACCAGCGGCCGCACTTTGCGTTTTCTCAGATAATCCCAACACTCGTTAACTGCGATTTTGTAAAGCCATGTTGAAAACGCCGCCCTTTGATCGAATCTCCGGATGCCCAGATAGGCCTTGAGAAAAACCTGCTGGGCAACATCCTCGACATCGTCCGGACGATGGAGGATGCCGCCCACAAGCGCAAACACGCGCTGCTGGTGACGGCGTACTAGTTCCTCAAAGGCAGCCGTTGTTCCGTTCTGGGACAGGCGGACGAGTTCGCGGTCGTCTGCCTTCCTTTCCCCCTGCTGGAAAGTTAGCGTGAGCGCCGGAGCACTGGCTGCCATATTTTTTGGGACGTTCGTCATCGACCTTCGGTTACGCCGAAAAAATCCTATTGTTGTCTACGCTTTTTTATTGCGACGCCCACTGGTCCATGTAACAATACCTGCCATGATAATCGGCGAACGCATTCGCTTGCTACGCGAACAGAAAAAACTTTCCCAGGGCGATATCGAAAAGCGCACGGGCCTGCTTCGATGCTACATCTCTCGCGTCGAAAACGGCCACACAGTACCGGCGATCGAAACGCTCGAGAAGCTGGCGCGGGCCATGGAAGTTCCGCTCTACCAGCTATTCTACGACGGCGAAGAGCCACCTGTGCTTCCGAATCTTCCGAAGCGGAAGAGCGCGGACGACATCGCATGGGGTAGCACCGGCAAGGACGCACGGTACCTTGGCCGGTTCCGCCGGCTCCTCGGCCGTATCGAAGAGGGCGACCGTCGGCTGTTGCTGTACGTAGCCCAGAAAATGGCCAATCGGTAAAATCGATATAGCGGGTTTCCCAAGCTCCCTTTCTCCGCTACCAGCTCCACCCCCAAGAAAGCTACCAGAGCTTACTACGGGTGTGTCTGTTGTACGGACGATAACTGGCACGGAAGAGCTCTAAGTCCCGCTATTCCCACTCGATCGTGCTCGGCGGCTTGGAGCTTATGTCGTAGACTACCCGGTTTACGCCGGGTACCTCGTTTACGATCCGAACCGATATGCGCTCGAGGACATCCGCCGGCAGGCGCGCCCAATCGGCCGTCATGGCATCGAGTGACTCTACTACGCGCACAGCGATGGTGTGCCCGTAGGTTCTGCCGTCGCCCATCACGCCGACGCTTTGCACCGGCAATAGAACTGCGAACGCCTGCCACGTCTTTTCATATAATCCGGCTCGCCGAATCTCTTCGACCACGATCGCGTCCGCCCCACGGAGCGTTTCGAGCTTTTCACGCGTCACTTCGCCGAGCAGCCTAACGGCGAGTCCGGGGCCCGGGAAAGGTTGCTTGACGAGAATCTCGTCCGGCAGCCCGAGCTCCCGCCCGATTTGGCGCACTTCGTCCTTGAACAAGTCCCGCAGCGGCTCAATCAAACCGAAAGGCATCTCCTCCGGCAGCCCGCCGACATTGTGGTGCGATTTGATCACGGCGGAAGGCCCTTTGACGGAAATGGATTCAATCACGTCGGGGTAGAGTGTTCCCTGCACCAGAAACTTCACGGGCGGGTCCTGCGCGGCGGTAACGAGTTTTCGCTCCTCCTCTGCAAACACCGCAATGAACTCGCTGCCGATGATCTTGCGCTTCATCTCGGGATCGGTGACACCTTCTAGCTTTGACAGAAATCGCTCCGACGCGTCGACGCCGATCACGTTGAGATGCAGCCGCTCGCGCAGCATCTCGAGCGTGTCGTGGAACTCGTCTTTTCGCAGCAGCCCGGTATCCACGAAAACGTTCGTCAGGCGGTCGCCGATCGCCCGATCGACCAGGACAGCGGCGACCGTCGAGTCCACTCCCCCGCTCAAGGCGCAGATCGCGCGCGCTCCCTCCGCCTGTCTGCGTATGTTTTCAACGGTTTCAGCGATGAAACCGGCTCGGCTCCAATTCTGTCTTGCGCCGCAAATCTCAAACACAAAGTTGGCCAGAATCTCCGCGCCGCGTTCTGTGTGGTTGACCTCAGGATGGAACTCGACGCCGTAAAACTTTCCAGCGCGATTTTCGATCGCAGCCACCGCATTGTCCGTCTGACCTACCACGTGAAATCCTGGTGGGAGTTCAACGACGTGGTCGCCGTGGCTTTCCCAGACCTTTAAGGTTCGAGGCAAACGGGCGAAGAGCTTCGAGTCGTGGCCGATTTCCAGCTGTGCTGGGCCGTACTCCCGCCGTTTCGCAGGCTCAACCTTGCCCCCGAGGGTCCGCGCGAGCCACTGCATGCCGTAGCAGATGCCGAGCACAGGCACGCCCAAATCGAGAGTCCTGGGATCGCAGACGGGAGCATCTTTGTCGTACACCGAGCTCGGGCCGCCGGAGAGCACGATTCCGACCGGCTCGTATGCGCGAATTTCGTCGATGGAGGCCGTGCAAGGCAAGATCGCGGAAAACACCTGCTGTTCGCGAATCCGGCGCGCGATCAACTGCGTATATTGCCCGCCGAAATCCAACACTACGATTCCGCGTTTCGTGCTCACTGTGCCTCCGCGCTGCGGCTGCGCCGCTGCTCCGCTGTGCGCCGTCATGTTGCTGCTCGCGCCTCCGTCGACCTACTTCAAGACGATGTTCACTAGTTTCTTGGGAACCACAACGAGCCTAAGAATCTCTTTGCCCGCAATCAACTCCCTGATGCGTGGATCGGCGAGCGCCCGCTCCCGTGTTTCCTCCTCGTTCAGCCCTTCATCGATCATCATTTTAGCGCGGAGCCGCCCGTTGACTTGAATCGGTATCTCGATCTGCTCTTCGCGAGTCAAATCCTCGCGGTAGGCGGGCCATTTCTGCGCCGAAATTGTCCCTGAACTGCCCAGCATTTCCCACATTTCTTCGGAAATGTGGGGCGTCATCGGCGCGAGCATCAACACCAGAACCGCCAGCACTCGCTTCAGGATCGCCGGCGCAACTTCCTGATCGAGCGGCTCCTGCGCCGAGAGCTCGTTGACAAGTTCCATGATGAGCGCGACCGACGTATTGAAGTGCCAGCGCGCCTCAAAATCGTTCGTAACGCGCTTGAGCGTTTGGTTGACCTTCCGCACCAGAAGCTTCTCTTTCGATGTGGCGGTCGAAAAATCGGTCCGTGCGTTCCAGTCGAGCGTGACTCCCCGGAGCCGCGCCGCGTGTTTGTCCACGAGCCGGTAGAGTCTATTCACGAATCGCGCCGAGCCTTCAATTCCCTGCTCGCTCCATTCGAGGTCTTTTTCTGGCGGGGCTGCAAATAACGTGTACATCCGACCCGTATCGCAGCCGTATTTATCCGCCATTTCGATTGCGCCAACGATATTGCCTTTGGACTTCGACATCTTGGCGCCGTCTTTCAGGACCATGCCTTGCGAAAAGAGCCGCTTCACCGGTTCTCGATGATCGATGAGGCCAATTTCGTTCATCACCTTGCAGAAAAACCGCGAGTAGATCAGGTGCAGAATCGCGTGCTCGACGCCGCCGATGTACTGGTCGATTTGAAACCAGTAGGCGGCCTTTGCTTTGTCGAACGCAGCGCGGTCGTTATGCGGATCGGTGTAGCGGTAGAAATACCAGGACGAATCGATGAACGTGTCCATCGTATCCGTTTCGCGCTCGGCTGGGCCGCCGCATTTCGGGCACGTTGTCTTCAGAAATTCCGGGACGTTGGCCAGCGGCGACCGGCCCTGCCCCGTCAGCGTCACATTCTGGGGAAGGCGCACGGGAAGCTGATCGTCGGGGACGCCAACGACTCCGTCTTTTGCACAGTACACGACGGGAATCGGCGTGCCCCAATAACGCTGCCGGGAAATGCCCCAATCCTTCAGCCGGTAGGTTGTCTCGGCAGCACCGAATCCTTTAGCGGCAGCGTCTGCCGACATCCTGTCGATCGCCTGTTCGGATGTAAGCCCCGCATACGGTCCGGAGTCAACCAGGCGCCCGTACCCCGTGTAGGCCTCCATCATTCGGTCCGCGCGGAGCGGCGCGGCATTGGCCGGCTGGACGACAACTTTCACGGGCAAGCGATACTTTTCGCAGAATTCGTAGTCGCGCTGGTCATGCGCCGGGACGGCCATCACCGCGCCAGTGCCATATTCCGCGAGGACGAAATTCGCCACCCAGATCGGCACTCGCTCGCCTGAAAATGGATTGAGCGCGAATCGTCCCGTAAAAAACCCGACCTTTTCCGCCTGAGCGATTTCCTCCGTCTTGATGCTGCGCTGCTGCATGGCCTTCAGCTGCTGCTCGATCACGCCGCTGCCGGGAACGCCCGCCAGCAATGCCGGCAGATCTTGATGCGCTGGCGAGAGCAACACCGCGGACACACCGTAAATCGTATCGACGCGCGTGGTGAAAATTTCCAGAGGTGGAACCGTCGCGTCGGCCACAGCGAATCGCACGCGCGTGCCGCGCGATTTGCCGATCCAGTTCTGCTGCATGATCAGGACGCGCTCCGGCCAGCCTCCAGCGAGTTCGCTGATCGCATCGAGAAGAGCGTCTGCATATTTGGTGATCCGCAGAAACCATTGTTCGATCTCTTTGGACTCTACCGGCGTTGTATCGTGCTGCCAGCAGAAGCCATCAATCACCTGCTCGTTGGCGAGCACGGTCTGGCATTGCGGGCACCAATTCACGCGGCTGCGTTTTCGGTACGCCAGTCCGCGCTCGAGCATTCGCAGAAAAAACCACTGATTCCAGCGGTAGTATTCCGGTTCGCAGGTAGAAATCTCGCGCTGCCAGTCGTAGCTAAACCCGAAACGCTTGCAGACCGATTTCATCTGCGCAATGTTGGCGTTGGTCCACTCGCGGGGCGGAACGCCGCGCTTAATGGCGGCATTCTCCGCAGGCAACCCGAAAGCGTCCCACCCGATCGGGTGCAAGACGTTGTAACCGCACATGCGCTTGTAGCGGGCCACGGCGTCGCCGATCGTGTAGTTGCGCATATGGCCCATGTGGAGTGTGCCGGAGGGGTACGGCAGCATCTCAAGCAAGTAATACTTCGGGCGCGAGGAATCGTTGTCGACGGCGCGAAACGCGTCCTGATCTTCCCAGACCTTCTGCCACTTCGCTTCGATTCGCTGCGGATCGTAATCGGCCAACTCTAGTTCCCCTTTGATTTTCGCCGACGGGCGGTCATTTTCGCGCGCACGGACCGCGCGCGCCGTCGTCGCGGCTTCATGCCGTCGTGCTTCCCGGTCGCCTTCACGACTCGGCCTACGAGTCTCCACAGAGCCGCCACGTTTCGCTTGTCGTCGCCGGGCTTATCAATCGGAGTTTCCAGAATGAACGCGCAGGCCGAAAGCAGCGGGTGATTCAAAATCCTACCAAACGCTTCCAAGCCGATTTCCCCTTTGCCGATGTGTTGATGCCGATCGACCCGCGATCCGAGTCTCGTTTTCGAGTCATTCACATGTACGACGGCTACGCGGTGGATTCCAATTGTTCGGTCGATTTCGGCCAGCGCGCCTCCCAACCCCGCTTCTGTGCGAATGTCCCAGCCTGCGGCAAACGTGTGTGCGGTATCGATGCATACGCCCAGTGGAAGCTCCGGACACAGATCGACGATCGCGCGCAATTCGTCGAAGCGCGAGCCGATCGAGCTTCCCTGTCCCGCGGTGTTTTCCAACAGGATGCGGAGATCGCCAAGTTTCAGTCCGCGGGCTGCCTGCTTGAGTGCCTGTGCGATGGCAGAAATTGCCGATCCGTTTTCCCCCGAGATCGCACTACCGGGATGCAATACCAGATAGTCCGCTCCGAGAGCCAGCGCCCTGACGAGCTCTTGATGGAAGGCTTGCACGGAACGGGCCCTCAGCACCGGGTTCGGCGAGGCCAGGTTAATCAGATAGTTTGAATGGATGACGAGTGGTCCGAGAGACAGCTCTTTCCGCCGCGCCCGAAATCGCCCCGCATCCACCTGCGAGATTCTGGAGTTCCCGCGGTCCCACATCCGGGGACTGGAAGAGAAAATCTGCAGGGCGTTCGCGCCCAGACCTGCCGCGATATCCAGCGCCCGCGTAATCTCGCCCGCAATCGACGTGTGGATTCCGATACGGATGCCGCCCAGTTTCCAAGCCGGAATTTCGGGGGCGGGAGGCGGTTCGGGACGGTACTCGTCGGCGGCGTCGAAGGTCAACTCAGCTGGATGCTTTTCTTCGGCCATTCCCTCAGGTTGTCCGGGAGATCAGAAACTCATTCTAGCGGAATCGATACAGAGGAGCAAACTTGACGAATTCGGGCGGGGCTGGGCTCATCCTGTCGCAGAAGCCCTGGCGATGCAATCGCGCGCGATGCTATCATTTACGGGAATCAGGGCGCGGTCGCCAAGTGGTAAGGCAAAGGTCTGCAAAACCTTCATCGGCGGTTCGATCCCGCCCCGCGCCTCCAACTTCCCGAAGACCCTCGGTTGCGATTGGCCAGACCTACGAGAACATCGTCGGTACGCTGGAAGAGGGAGCCGCGACGACGCCGCCCGGGTTCATCATCAACTGCAGATCGAACGCTTCCTTCCTAACCCGCAGATCGTAGTAAAAGATGGCCGTGGCAATCGTTAGGACCGGAGTGACCACCACCTCCGCAGCAGAGGTGCCCACCTGAGTCAAAGCCAGCCAGAGACGCGCCGTCGCAGGATCTTGCTGAGACAACCCAGCCATAAAGGTGAATGGAAACACAAACAGCATTTCGAACAAGATCAGCAAGACGAAGTAAAGCAGATAAATCACGAACGAACGGCCCGCGCTGCCCTTTGTGAGCGAAAAACTGCGCGACAAGGAATCACCGGGACCGAGATCCTCCAGCAACGCCGCCGGCACGCATGTGATCAACCTGCACGCCACGTAGATCCCTGGGATGATGAGGAGAAGTGTTGCAGCAAATACGGCCAGACCATTTAGCAAAGTTACGCCGAACAAGTTGCCGGCATGGCCGCGCATTCGGCTAAGTGACGCGCGAATCGACGTCTGACGGCCCAAATACAGCTCTGAAACCGCGTACACCGTGCCGCCCTGCGCGAACAGGTATGCCACGAAGTATACGACCACGCCAACGATCGCCGCGATGATGCCGAGAGCCACCAAGCTGCCGGAGACATTCGTCGCGAGTTGCCCCGGCGCCGCCGGTCTACTCAAGACCAGCGTCTGCACCAATCTCAGCGCCAGGATCAATAGCTGAGGCACGGCGGTGATCCCGGCGAACAGCACGAAATTCGAGCGATAGAGCCAGAAGGTTCGGTCCAGTATTTCGCCGAGCGACAATGGCCGCAGGTTCAGATCCGCCATGTGGACCTCCCGAGCGATGGTGAGCTTTGTTGGCCGTGCACTGTAACAAATGGTAAGCGACAATGCGAGCAGGATCTGCTGGAGGCCCTGCACCCGCCGCGAGTGTGCCTGTCCTTTCCCTGATCCACCCTACTGCGCTAAACTTTTGGCCTTGTTTTGGGCTTGAGGAGCCGTAGATGCTTGTCGTCATGCAATCTCACGCAACCGAGGAGCAGGTCCGCGCGGTCTGTGAGCGGATTGAGTCGCTCGGTCTTCGCGCGCACCCCATCCCCGGCGCAGCACGCACGGCCATCGGCATAACCGGCAACAAGGGCGAGGTGGATACCGGGGCGCTCGAATCGATGGCCGGAGTCATCGAATGCATTCCGGTCAGCAAGCCGTATAAGCTCGTCAGCCGCGACGTCAAAGAAGAAAACACGGTCGTGCGCGTCCCAACGCCGCTGGGAGAAGTGACTTTCGGCGGCAACGCCGTGGCAATCGTGGCGGGCCCTTGCGCAGTTGAGGGGCACGAACAATGCTTCGCGATCGCTCAGCGGATCAAGGCGGCGGGCGCGCGTCTCTTCCGCGGCGGCGCCTACAAGCCCCGCACCTCGCCGTACAGCTTTCAGGGCCTGTGCGAGGACGGTCTCAAGATCCTGGCGGGTGTGCGCGAGACGCACGGCCTGGGCATCGTAACCGAGGCCGTTGACAACGAATCGCTCGATCTCGTCGAGAAGTATGCGGACGTGATTCAGATCGGCGCGCGCAACATGCAGAATTTCTCTCTCCTCAAGCGCGCCGGCCACGCGCGAAAGCCCGTGCTATTGAAGCGCGGCATGTCCGCCACGCTCGACGAGTTTCTGATGGCTGCCGAATACATCCTTTCGGAAGGAAACTACCAAGTGATCCTCTGCGAGCGCGGCGTGCGCACGTTCGCCGACCACACGCGCAACACTCTCGACTTGAGTGTTATTCCCGCCGTCCAGCGTTTAAGCCATCTGCCGATCGTCGTCGATCCATCGCACGGGACGGGCCGACGCAACAAGGTGTTGCCGCTTTCGCGCGCCGCAATTGCTGTGGGCGCCGACGGCATTCTGGTGGAGGTACACAACGATCCCGCGCACGCTCTTTCGGACGGCCCGCAATCCATTCTGCCGGATGAGTTCGACCAACTCGTTCGCGAGGCCCGCGCAATCGCGGCGGTGCTCGGCCGCACACTGAATTGAAACTGCGCCTCGATTACCGCCTCCTCGTTCTGCTCGTAATTCTGGGCGCTCTCGCGATCCGCGAAGGAGCGCTCGAACTTCGCCCGTCGTTTCTTCGCCCCGGCCTGCATCTGTTCGCCTACGTTGCCAACGCAGGCGACGGCACGCTGAGCGCCATCGATCTTGTCAGGCTTGCTCCGGTCGCCACGATCCCGGTTGGGCCCGAACCCAGCGGCGTCCGCGCCCACCCCTCGCGCAAAGAGATATGGGGCGTCAGCACGGGCGGCGGGTACGCGTGGGTGCTCGACGCAACAACGAACCAACTCGTCGCGCGGATTCCCGTTGGCGCCGCACCCTACACCCTCGATTTTTCGCCGGACGGCGCGCGCGCTTATGTCGCTGCCTCCGGCGCGAACGCCGTGGTGGCGATCGATTGCGCCACGCGGCAGGTGGTCGGCCGAGCTCGGGTGGGTCGCCATCCTTGGATCGCGCGAGTCTCGCCCGACGGCAAGACCGTCGTCGTCTCGAACCGTGACGACAGCACGATCTCAATTCTCGATGCGGCCTCACTCACCCTGCGCGCCGTGGTTGCAGTCGCGCCCGATCCGGAACAGATCGCGATCCTGCCGGAAAGCTCCAAGGCGTTCGTCATGTCGGGAACGCACAACGAGGTTTCGGCGGTGGATTTGGGACGAGCAGTCCTTTTGGCGAATCTAGCATTGGGTGGAAAACCGAACGCGCTGGTCCTGAAGCCCGACGGCGGCGAACTGTATGTTCCCTCCTCCAGCGCACACGGGTTGTTGATCGTCAACACACAGACGAACGAAGTCGGCGACTTCTTGCTGTTGGGTATGTCCCCGACGGCAGCGACACTCGCGCCCGACTCGCAGACGCTGTACGTCTCCGACACCGCTGCGGGGCACGTCGTACCGGTCACGATCAATCAGCGGAGAGTCTCGTCGCCGATTTCGGCCGGCCAAGCGCCGGGTGCCTGCGAGCTTACCCCAGGCGGCGACATGCTCGTAGCTGTGGACACCGCATCGGATGAGATTGCCGTGATTCGCGCGCAGACCTCGAGCTTGATCACGCTGGTTCCCACGGGCCCGCACCCCCGTGACCTCGCCATCAAAGTCTTCTAGCGGAAACGATGGCGGGTCATTGGATTGTGACGGTCACCGGCATCGTTCGCGTCACGCTGAGTTGTCCTGTGGGCGATACCGTAGCGGTGACGGTTATGGTGTAGGTTCCCGGTGGTGTGCCCGGAGCTAAGACTGTGGGGTCGGAATGTCCTCCGCCGCAACCCACAGCCATCAGCAGAGCGAGCGCGAAGGCGTAAGCTCCCACCAGCTTCTTGGGGGACCGCCCTGAATTCAACGCTCGTATTCCTGATACGCCGGCCAGCCACATACCGTACATCGCCAGCAGCATCACCCACGTAGCTGCCGCCTGCCATGCTCCACGCAAGAACGGCGGGTACGTCTGGTGACGGCCGGCTCCTATCGCCGCAACGCCGGGCGCTGTCGATGTGACAACCAACTCAAATTGTCCCGGATTTCCGGGACTGATCTGAACAGTTGTCGGAGAAGTCGGCGGCGTAGTGCTTACCGAGCAAGTGCCCAAGGGCGGTGCTCCCGTGCACGAGAGCGCGACCGACCCTGAGAAGCCAGCCGCCGAATCGACTTCGAGATTGAATGTCTCGGACTGCCCTGCCGAGATCGGCTGGCTGATTCCTTGTCCAGGAGCAGCGTTGAGGCAAAAATCCATCGCCGTGCCGCTCAGCGGGATATTTTGCGGGCTACCGGGTGCGTTGTCGTTCAGAACGAGGGTGGCGCTTCTCGCTCCGTTGCCGGAATCACACGTGGAGGCTGGCACTGGCTTGAACGCTACCTGAACGGAGCAGCTTGCGCCGGGGGGTGTAGTTGATCCAGTGCAGCCATCCGCCGTCACGATGAAATCAGCGGAATTCGCACCGGCTTTGGTTACGGACGATACTGTCAGCGGGCCGGCAAATGCGCCGCTGCTCGAGTTCGAAACGGCAATCGGTTCGCTCGCGCCCGCCGAGCCGGCCAACTGGCTCCCAAAACTCACGCTAGTCGGTACAGAAACGGAGGCCTGGGTCGCAACCCCGGAGAGTGCGACCGTCGAGGGACTCGCGCCGCCCACGTTTAATGTTGCCGAGCGCGGGCCGGGCGCCGAACCAACGCCGGGGCTGAACAAAATACTGATCTGGCAGTTCCCGCCTGCGCCGAGGCTAGGTGCACACGGATTCGCCAGCACGAAATCCACCGCGTTCGCACCCGTAATCGTCACGGGGCCGATCCCGGCCGCGGCCCCTCCTGAGTTCGAAACCGTCACGATTTGTGCGGCGCTCGCAGTGCCTTCGCTTTGCGATGCGAATGTCAGGCTGCTCGGGGACAGAGTAACGGACGGTGCGGCTGTTGCCGCGCCACTTAAGGACACCTGTTGGGGACTGCCGGCGGCGTTGTCGTTGAAATTGAGGCTCGCGTTCTTCGATCCGGCGGTCTGCGGAGCGAACTGAACTGCCACGGTGCAACCGGCTCCGATCGCGAGCGATCCTCCGCTGGTCGGGCAGCTCGTGCCACTCGACGCGATCGCGAAATCCGCCGCGTTCGGACCGCTCAACGTCACGCTCGTCAGATTCAGCGCGGCGCTGCCGTTGTTCGTAAGTGTGACGCTTTGAGACCCGGTCGATGATCCTACAGCTTCCGTTCCGAAACTGAGCGCCGACGGTCCAACACTGGCGATCGGCCCGGGCGCCACGCCGGAGCCGCTTAATGCAACGGATTGTTGGGCGTTCGTGACGTCGCCAGAGTTATCGACGAAATCCAGTTCCGCATGAAATGACCCTTGGCTCACTGGCGCGAAGGCAATTTGCACTACGCAGCTTGCGCCCTGAGCTAGCGCAGCTCCGCTCTGGCAGCCGCTTGCGCCGTTGGCGCCCCCGCCCTCGAGCTGGAACTGAGCCAGATCCGTGCCGCTAATGTTGAAGCTCGCCAGGTTCAGATTCTCGTTACCCGTGTTCGTCAAGGTCACGGTCTGACTGGCGCTGGTCGTGTTCTGCGGCTGGCTCCCGAAGCTCACACTGGTTGGTGAAACTCCGGCAACAGGTCCGTTGCCCCCTGCCGCGGTCATTTCCAGCAGTTGGGGGCTGCCGGGCGCGTTGTCGGTAATGGCGACAGTGGCGACCTCGGTTCCGACAGTCGATGAGTTGAAGGCAACCTCGAAGGAACACTGAACAGTCGGTCCGGGAGCGATCGTCGGTCCGATGCAGGCGCTTTGACCGCTCAGCGAGAAATCGCCCGCGTTGGGACCAGTGACGGAAATACTTGAGATTACGAGTCCCGCCTCTCCATCATCCAAAACGCCCACAAACTGCGGCGCAGTTGACCCGGCGGGGAACACCAGACGGGGGAACGTAAACGCAACACTCGGTGCCGGCGTGGCAGCTTCCGAAATCTGCACGAGGAACGCATCGCTCGCAGGACTGGCAGACGTGCAACTCGAACAGCTCTATTGAAAGCCATTGACAGGTCCAGCCGTCGTGACCGCCGTCGGGAAGTCTCCCGAAGTGGTGGAACCGGCGACATAGGCGTGCCCCGCTCCGTCCGCGGCGACGGCAGCGGCGCTCGCACCGGCCGTGCCTCCGGCGGGCGAAGTGCCGCCGAGCGGCGTTGCGTAGACGAGCGAAGGGGTTCCTGCAGAGGTTGGGTCCAATTTCGCCACGAAAGCGTCGCCGGCTCCGTTGAACGGCTGAAGGTTGTCACGCCACGGAAAGTCGAAGGAAGTCGTGCTTCCTGCGATGTAGACCGCGTTTGGCGCGCTCACTGCGATGCCGCGGCCTGCGTCCACTTCCGAGCCGCCCAGATAGGTCGAATACGAGAGCGAAGTCATTCCGCTGATGGGATCCTGTGCGACCACGGACAGAAATGAATTCGACTGTGCGTTGAGATGAAGTGTAGGCTGGTACGCCGCCTTCGACCCGTTCGTCGGAAAATTCGGCGATTGCGTCGTGCCGGTCACATACGCGCTGGGCGTGCTTGCCGAATCGACGGCCACGGCGAGCGCTTCGTCAGTTCCCGAACCTCCTAGCAGCGTCGCGTAGACCAAATCCTGCGGACCGCTGCCTTGAGGCGACACCTTCATTAGAAACGCGTCCGTTGGGCCGCCACCGTACGTCGATTGAAACGCATTTTTGTTTGGGAAACCGTTGGCTGAATTGCCTGTGAAGCCGGCTATGTAAGCGTTCCCCGATTGATCCACGGCGATACCGCCCACGCCGGGTGCACCGACGGAATTGGTTCCCAAATAGGAGCAGTATTTCAGCGTTGCCGCGCCGCCGGACTGAGACGGCGGCTGGAAGACCGCCACGAAGCCGTCGCTCGGCTCATCGTCCCACGAGGGTTGAAAAGCCCCCGTCGTAACGGGCAGGCCCGGCGAACCGCTGTCAACGGGGGTCGTGCTCACATCGGACGCTATGTACACATTGCCCGCGGGATCAAGCGCGATCCCGCCATTTCCGCTTTGAGACTCGGCGCCGCTTCCGCCGAACAGCGTCGAAAACACCAATGTTGTGCCGGTTGGGTCGATTTCGCTCACGACGACATCGTTGCCGTATCCGCTCGTCAGGCCGTTCGTCGGCTGGCTCGTATCGGTCACGGGGAAATCCGTCGCCGTCGTTGTCCCCGTGATTGCAACATCGCCCGAGCTATCGACAGCGATCAGCCCGCCGGACTGCGTTCCGCTGCCGCCTAGGAACGTGAGGTATTTGAGCGACTCGGGACCGCTCACGGTAGGGTCAATCTTGGCTATGAAAAACTCGCTGGGGCCATCCGCGGGCCCGACTCGCTGGCCCGTTCCTTCAGGAAAGGTCGTGTCGGACGTTGTTGTGCCCCCGATATATATCTTGCCGCTTGAATCGAGCGCGATGCTTGTGGCTGCGTCGGTGCCCGAGCCGCCGAGGAACGTCGCGTAGGTGACCGAGAGGGAGGGATCAATTACGAGCATCGCGTGGGGATCGTGCGGTCCGACGCGAAAGCCGACTGAACCATCAGCCTCAAGAACGTAGGCCGCTTTCACTCTCCTCTTGATCGCCTGAGTTCGGGGCTTTCTGGCCGGCCTCCTCTTTCTCGGTTTTCCCTTTCCCGAAGCTCGATGATGCTTGCGCCGTTTTGCGCGAGATTCGGCTGATAGCTCCTGATAGACTGCGGGGCTCTTCATCGTGATTTCGTCGCTGCCCACACGCATCGTGAGATCACCGGCCCGGTTCAGGCGGATGTTTCGCGCCCCAGCGAGCCGGAGTCGCAGCCCCGACACGTCCGTCCCCGGCGCAAGCCGCAGGTCGTACTCGAGGCCCTGATCGTTGCCGTAAACAGCCACTTCTGCTCCGGCTACCCCGTTCCCAGTTTCCACGCGTGAGAAGTGAGGAACGTTTGTCCGCCAGCGATGAGGATCATTTCCGAGCAAGTAGTTGCTCTCGCCGCGTAGCCGCTGTGCTCCGTGCCAGACCATGCCGGCCCGGTCGGCTCCGAGGTGTTGGGTCGGACCCGCCTCTTCACCGTTCAGCCCTTGGAAGCGGATGCCAAGCGTGCCTCTACTAGTAGTTCGTATGGCAATTTGGCGGGGCGCCAACAAAACTATCAGCCCCTTGCCGCGCCCCACGAACTGGATTCGAGAATCGGCCTGGCCGACATTTGGCTCGAATGTCAACGGTAGCGATATGGGCGCTTCGTGACGCGTAGTTGGGTCCGGACGCGCGGGGACCGCACGGCTGTGCTCTGGACTTGCGGTAAGTGTTCGCCGCGGAAGATGCTCGGAAGATAGCCGCTGGGAAGCGTGAGCCCGGCTGGAAGCCATGGCGGCATCTCGCGCGGGCAGTTGGTGTCGCGTCGAGCCTCGTCCTGCGGGAACGAAACTTGCGCCCCCAGCGAACACCAGAAGGGACACTACGAACCACTTCCTGCTCATTTAGGCCCTCTTCCGAAAACGAGAAGCGTCTTTCGTTTTCAGGTTGGGCGGCTCAATTGGTGCCGAGCCAACTGCTATTAGTGGTGAAACTCAGAAATCCCCTAGAGGGACCCGACGACTATCCCGCTGCGCGCAGAGACTGTCTATCCGTATTGTTGCGGTCATCCAGTTGCGGCTTGCCGAAGGGCGAATTGTTCGATGGAAACCTTACTCTGAGAGCCAGGCGAAGTTCTCTTCTCCGAGCGGGACTTCGAGCATGCCCTCCAGCGGCAGCACATCTACTGGCAAACCCGCCTGCCAGACGGCCACGCTCAGCAGTAAGCCGTTTCGTTCATGCAAGTCAAACAATTCCTTGGAGATACCGATTTCCAGGATCTTGTCGTAGGCCGCCGAAACCAGCGTCTCCGGGTGAAGCGGACAGATGCCACCATTCTCCACAACGGATTTGGCTAGCTTTCCATCTTGTATGCGCAGGGTGACGCGCGTCTCTCGCGAATCCCAGATCGTCACACGCAGCTGGAACTCGGGCATCTCGGCTATCGCTTCGGGGACCGGATCCACGCGGAGCCAGAAGCGCTCGGGAGCAAACCCATAATAAAATTCGCTCAGTACGCAGCGCCGGCCGTGCATCGCGCCGCCAGCGCGGTCGGTTGCATAAAGTCCGGCGCCGAGCCACTCGAAATAGTTGCTCTCGCGACCATCGACTTGGACGTCCAGATACGCCGTGGGCAGCTCCCGGCGTCCCCGTTGCGGTGCGCGCTTGATCGGATGCGCGAGCGCCGCTGGCGGCGGCTCCCCCAGCGCGTTGTAGATTTCCGTCAGATGCTTCCGGTACAGCGCATCGAATTCGGCGTCGTTTGCGGACGCGTGCTCCGGGCCGTACCACCAGCACCAGTCGCTTCCCTCAGCTGCAAGCACCGCTTCGTAGACGCGCTCGCCCTGCACCGTCCAGTCGCCCGGCTTGGCGGATTTCGTGAGAAGACCTCGTTTCTTGGCGCGCTCAAAAGCTTCGCGTGCGTCACGAAGCAATTCCCATGCGCGCACATCCTCCGCGTGACCGATCCAGACGTCGAAGTTCGCATTGATCCATGACGCTGGGAAGATCCCCTGCAGGACGGGCGCATCCGTCGCGGCGGCCACCGCCTCGCTCACGGTCAGGGCGCGCACATCAGGGTCGCGTTGAATGCGGTCGTAGAAGTAGCGCAGAAAATCTCGGCCGTTTCCCGGGTAATACTCCCAAGCATTCTCACCATCAAGGATCAAACTCACCGTCGCTGTTCTGCCCGCGGGCTCCGCATCGCCAATCGAGCGGATACGTTTGTGCAGGTCCTCTGCGGCCGATTCTGCGCTCATCCGGCTGTAGACGAATCCGACCAAGTCCGACAGGTAGTGGTCGCGGAAAAACCCGTACATTTCTCCTTTCTCGCGCTTGAGTCGCCAGGGAGTATAAAGATCGGCCCCGTTTTCGGGATAGCCGGAAGCGTCGCGCCAAAAGCCGATGTTCTTCGTGCGCCCCAGCACGCCTTCATCGGTCGCGAACCATCGAAACCCGAGCTCGGCGGCGATCTCCAGCACTTCGTCGGACACGGAACCCTCCGAGGGCCACAATCCGGCGGGAGGCTTCCCGAACAGCCACTCGTGATACTGCCGCGCGCGTGCGAGTTGTTCTCGTGCGTCTTCGGGATAACGAAACGCCGGCTGCGGAACGGGGCTGTGGGGGTTCGCTACGCGCGCGATGTCGGTATCGCACAGGAGCGGCAAGATCGGGTGGTAGTAAGGTGTCGTCGAAATCTCGATCTGACCTCTGGCCGAGGCCAGGCGGTACTCCGGCAAAACTGCAGCCAGGAGCTCGTGCTGCTTCTCGAGCAGCACGGCCTTATCTTCCTCCGTGAAATCCTGTCCGCGATCGGACAGTGCTTTCACGACGGGATCTTTCGTGAGGTACTCTTCGTCCATCCACGCCAATTGCGAAAGCACCTGCAGATCGCGCCAGTCGCGCGCGCTCCAGTGCGCGACGCAGGCCTCCGCGCCTCCTGACCGCACCTGCGAGGCAAGGTCGCCAAAGCGGCGCCATCGCCTCAGAAAATTCTCGTTGACCTGGAACGCCCGTTCGATGGCTTCGCGCTTCGCGTCAGGTCCGAGTTTCTCTGCGGGAGTGAATGCGATGTCGAACCACGTCTCCTGAAAATTTCCGCTCGCATACTCCTGGATTTGCGCGGCGACCAGGGGAACCACATTGAACGTCGCGTGGACGCTGGGAAACTCCTCCAGGATTTTCACCATGCCCCAGTAATCCTTGAGCGCGTGCAAGCGCGTCCACGGCAGCAGGTAACGCCCCGTCGCGGGATCGCGGTATTGCGGCTGGTGCATATGCCACAGCATGACCAGGTTTACTCGGCTCAATCTCCCGCCCCCGGTGCTAGAATGTGCGCCGCGCACCCATGCGCCTGCTCGACCGTTACATCGCCCGCGAAGTGATCTCCCACGCCGCGCTGGGTCTTGCGGTTTTCACATTTGTCTTCTTCGTGCCTCAACTGGTCCGCCTGATGGAGTTGATCGTTCGTCATTCGGGTAGCATCTGGACCGTGGCTCTGCTGTTTCTCTGCACGCTTCCGCCGGTGCTGGGATTCACGCTTCCCATGGCGGTTCTCGTCGGCGTACTGATCGGCCTTGGGCGTCTGTCCGCGGACAGCGAGATCGTAGCGCTTCACGCATCCGGGATCGGCCTGCGTCGCCTCCTGCTTCCGATCGGAGTCGTCGCACTGGCGGCGGCGATCGCGACCCTGCTCACGACGTTTTGGCTCAGCCCGGCCTCGCTCCGCACCGTGAGCCGCCTCGAGGCTCAGTTGCTCTCGTCGCAAGCTTCGTTTTCGGTTCAGCCGCGGGTCTTCGACGAGCGTTTCCCGCGCTTCGTATTATACGTGCAAGATGTGGAGGCCGCAGCGATCCACTGGCGAGGAGTCTTTCTGGCTTCGACAGGAGACACCGTCCGACCGGTCACTCCCTACTCCGGCGGTCGGTCTCAGCAATCCTCCATTACGACCGCCAAGGACGCACTCATCCTGACCGGACCATCGAAGGGACAAATCGAACTCCATCTCGGTAGCGGCAGCACACACGAATACGATCCCCAGTATCCAGATCAATACAATGTGACGACGTTTGGCGAGACCGACATTCCGGTGGACGTCTTGGGCGTCGCCGTCTCCCAGCGAGGAGGCGCACTGCCCGTCGCTGAGCAGCCAGTCGGAGATCTCCTCGCCACCCGCGGACCGAGTTGGCGGGAGAGCCGCGTCGAGTTTCAGCGACGGATTGCCTTCCCCGCTGCGTGCCTGGTTTTTGCGCTACTTGGCGTGCCCATCGGAGTCAGGCCTCGTCGTGGCGGCCGCGCTGCGGGGCTGATCCTCACGCTCATTCTGATTGGTGGCTACTACTTCCTCTTTGTTTCAGGGGACCATTTCGCGGCGCAGGGCCGAATCCCGCCGTGGGCGGGAGTCTGGGCCGCCAACATTGTCGGCCTGGCCATAGGGCTCTTTTCCCTCCGGCGCGTCGAGAACATTCGCAAGCCGAGCCGAATTCTGGAATGGGTCGAATCGTGGCGCGCAAGCCGGCGAATGGCTCCAAACGGATCGGCTGCCGCCGTCCCCAATGGCTCACGCCCGGCCACGGCGCGGTCTGCCAGTATTCGCCAAGCGCTGCGGATGGGCCGGACGATGGCGTTCCCCATGCTCTTCGACGTCTATCTGCTCAAACAATTTTTCTACTTCCTGCTTGTCCTGCTCGCGGCCTTCGTCCTGATTTTCGATGCGTTCACGCTGTTCGATCTTCTTGGCGATATCGCGCGCAACCACATTCCCGTATTGACGGTGCTGAACTACTTCCGTTTTCTCGTGCCGCTGATGGTTTACCAGCTTGCGCCGCTCGCGACGCTCGTCGCCACCCTCGTCACCCTGGCCGTGCTCGCGAAGAACAACGAGGTGGTGGCGCTGAAGGCCAGCGGTGTCAGCTTGTATCGTGTCGTACTCCCGCTGTTGATGGCGGGGTGCCTGGTTTCCGCCGGCATGTTCTTGCTCGATGATACGTTCCTGCCGTACGCGAACCAGCGGCAGGACGCGCTCCGAAACCAGATCAAGGGGCGTCCCGCGCAAACCTATATCCAACCCGCTCATCAGTGGATCTTTGGAGAAAACACCAAGATTTACAACTACGAGCTTTTCGATCCCGACCGCCAACTTTTCGGCGGCCTGAGCGTTTTCGAACTCGATCCAGCCTCGTTCCAGATGCGCCGCCGCATTTTCGCCACGCGCGCTGTTTGGGATCCAACAGTGAGCGCATGGATTCTGACAGGCGGCTGGGTCCGCGACTTCGGCGCCGATGGCCAGGTCGTCCGCTACGAACCGTTCACAGCAACCTCACTTCCTGAACTTACGGAAGCGCCCGGTTACTTCCGTCGCGAAGTTCGCCAGTATTACCAGATGAATTGGCGTCAGCTTGGCCAGTACATCTTAAGCCTGCGCCAGGCCGGTTTCGATACGGCGCGGCTTTCGGTGCAGTGGCATCGAAAATTCGCATTCCCGGTGATTGCCGCGGTGATCGTATTTTTGAGCGCCCCGTTTGCTTTCCTCGTGGGCACCCGAGGCGCGATCGGCGGCTTGGCACTGGCAGTCGGAATCGGAATCACCTATTGGGCCGCTGCGGCGCTGTTTGAAGCTATGGGCTCAGTCGGCCAACTGCCGCCCTTGATCGCTGGATGGGCCCCCGACGCGATCTTTGGCTTTCTCGGCGTCTATTTCTTCCTCAGAATCCCGACCTGATATTTTTCGCTGGGACGCCTGTTGAGCAATTGACCACCCGCTCTGCGGCCCGATTCGTTTCGCTCCCAGTATTCCCCTAGACTATTAGGAATTCCCTGTGTCAGGAGCAGAGGCCACAGATGCTGCTTGCCTTGGTTACGCTGACGGCGGCCGTCGATACTTCCACCAACACGGCCAAACTTGAGTTCTGGGCTGCCATCGGAGCCGTATTGGGCGTGGTTCTCTTTGTGCGCGGATTCCTGATGCTCCGATTCAAGCGCCAAATCATGAATACGCCCGCCTCCAAGATTCGCAGTGCTTCCGTGGGGCTGGTCGAGATCAGCGGGATGGCCAAGGGACCTACGACCATTCCCGCCGGAATCACCGGCGAGGCCTGCTACTACTACCGCGCGACTGCATGGGAACTGCGGGAGTCCGGCCGGAACCGCGAGTGGAAACAGGTGGCGAACGAAAGCGTTTACGTCCCATTCTTCGTCGAAGATCCGACGGGCCGCCTTCTAATCAATCCGCAGGGCGCAGATCTCGACATTCATTGCAATTTCAAAGATGAATTCGACACATCCTTTTTCAGAAGCAACCGCGAGATGCTACCGGAAAACGTCGCAAGATTTCTTGTGCGCAATGGCATCAGCTTTTCGGAGAGTATTCGCCTTGAGGAGTACTGCATCAAGCCTGACTACCCGCTCTTTGTCTTCGGCACTCTCGGCAAGAACTCCGACTCAGCCACATGGGCGCCCGTGCCGCACGTTGCGTCGGGGTCGTCGCTCAATTCGCGCCTGAGTCTCTTCGGGTCGTCGGGCGGCGGGATGTTCGCACCACTGGGCGGACTGTCTGGATTCTCGGGGACGTTTTCGGCCGGCGCTCGTCCAACAATCGGCGCGCGAGCGACGACACGGACATCCGCAGCGCCGAAGCCTGCGCCAACTTCTTCTTGGTCGGCGGTGTCGATGGACGATGTTCCGGCAGGCCACCGTGTCGCGTCACCAGCGCAGGCTCCTTCACCAGCCCGCGCGCTGCAGACTAGTTCGATCCGTGCGTCAGCTCCCGTCGCGACTGTTGATCCCGGCTCCGCACCTGATGGTTCGCCAGCAAATAGTCCGGCCGAGGACGGCGGATTCGACCCGCATCCATCGGTCTGCATCAGCAAGGGTCCGAACCACGACCCGTTCATGGTTTCGTGGCGGAGCCAGCGTGAAGTCGTGCAGTCGCTCGCGTGGAAATCCGCCTTGTGCATATGGGGCGGACCTGCACTGACGCTGGCCTGCCTCTATTTTCTCGCGCTCAGTTTTGGCTGGACGTAACGCTAGAAAGGGCTCTCAGGTCCCCGGCAAGGGGAGCCTGGGAGATCAGACCAAGGAGACGCTATGAGCTGGATTTCGTTGCTTCTCGTGCTGTTCGTGATCGGTGGAGCGCTGGCCTATCTCGTCACGCTCTACAACGGCCTGGTCTCGGTCAAGAACAACGTTGACAAAGCGTGGGCCAATATCGACGTGCTCCTCAAGCAGCGGCACGACGAGCTGCCGAATCTCATCGAAGTCTGCAAAGGCTACATGAAGTATGAAGCCGAGACGCTGCAGCGCGTCACTGCGGCGCGGACGGCGTACGGCCAAGCCTCAACTCCCGATCAGAAGGTCCAAGCCAGTGCCGAGATGTCGGCAGCGCTGGGCAGGCTGATTGCCGTCGCCGAGAACTATCCCGACTTGAAAGCCAACAGCAACTTCACGCATCTGCAGTCGCGCGTCACGGAACTCGAAAGCGAAATCGCCGATCGCCGCGAGTTCTACAACGACTCGGTGAACACCTTCAATATCCGCATTCAGGAAATGCCGGACGCAATCCTGGCCGGCATGATGAATCTTCATCCGCGCCAGATGTTCCAGGTCGCGGCCGAGGACAAGGAGCCTGTGAAGGTCTCGTTCGCCGACGTTTCGCACTAGGGCAATCAGGCGCGGCGGCTGCATCCCAAGCTAGCTTGATTTCTGGAACTGCGGGTCTTGATCCAGACAGTGCCGCGCCGATTCGGCCGCCTCCCCATCATCGGTACAAAACCGAACGAATTCGTCGTGACTTCCGAAGGCAAGATGGTATGCAGGGGACGTCAACAAATAGAAATCCCAGCCGAACAACAACGCTAGGCCGATAAACGTGGCCAAATCTGCACTCTCGCTCCTCAAAAAAAGGTGACCAGGTGCATCCGACAGCTGCCGGCGCTCCCCGCAGGTTTCTCGCAAGCGATAAAACAAATGAGAATTCTCACTTGAAGGCCACACGCCCCAGAGCGACACCCACAGCAGACATTCATCGAATGGCGGAAGATATGATGCGATGAACTCGCTGAACCATGTGACCTTGTACCACTGCATCCTGGAGAGATCGACACGCACTGAGTGGGCGCGATCCTCGATCATAGGGTGTCCATTCTCATCCAGACGAAAGCCGCGGCCTTCGCACCACTTCTTCGATTCGCCTCTGGTCAGACACCACATGGAGTGTGATGATAACAGGAGACGGTAGGCGGCGGGAAACCCACCTAGCGCGGTTCGGCTTCAGATATTCTTGAGCGCTTCGCGCTTGCTGAGTCCGCTCAGTCTGGTTTCGTTCTTTCGCACGTAGCGTTTCACTTCGGCGGGATCGGTCCACGCGTACTGCCGCAGCGCCCAGCCGATCGCCTTCCGCAAAAAGAATTCCTCCGAATCGAGCGAGGGCTCGATGCACGCGTACAGAAGTTCCAGGTCAGTGTCCTTCTTGGACCCCAACTGGCACAGAATCGAAGTGCGCCGCTTCCACATGTCCTTTGAGACGCTCCACGTCAGCATCATCTTGCGCATCGGCACCGGATGGTCTCGCAGGATCGGCCCTACGCGCCTCGACGCGACCTCATCGACGTAATCCCACCACGCGCCGCTCATGATGATCTCTTCGTAAAGCGGCATCGCGGCGTGAGTTTGAAACGGTGCCGCGCGTTTGTCGCCGCTGAGCGCAATGGCCGCATAGCGTTCCTCGCGGTACTTCGCCCCGCGCCACAGCTCCAGCACGTGCGATCGCCAAACTTTTTCATTGGGGAGGTCAACGCTGGCGAAGAGCGCTTTGCAGGTTTTCCGCAGCACAGGCGCCGGCACGCCGTGATACGGCATCTCCGATTTCATGTACGCCTGCATCGCCGGCGCCCGGCGCGGATCAGCTATTCGCTGCAGTTCGCTCCGGAGGCGCAGCAACAAACGCGAAGTTTTCAAGGGATCGAGCGACCGCTTACTTTCGCGCCGCCTTTTTTGCGGCGTGTTTCTGCTTCTCTTCGATCACGGCCTGCGCCGCTGCCAGCCGCGAAATCGGGACGCGGAACGGCGACGCGCTCACATAGTTCATTCCAACTTGATGGCAGAATTTGACGCTCTCCGCATCTCCGCCGTGCTCGCCGCAGATTCCGATCTTCAAGTTCGGGCGCGTGGCCCGCCCGCGCTCGATCGCCCACTTGATCAGCATCCCGACTCCGGCGGTGTCGAGGGTCTGGAACGGATCGTCTTTGAAAATGGCCGCCTTGCTCTGGTCCACGTAAACGGGCAGGAAGCGTCCCGCATCGTCCCGTGAGAGTCCCATCGTCGTCTGCGTCAAATCGTTTGTGCCGAACGAAAAAAACTCCGCCACCTCAGCGATCTCTGCTGCCAGCAGCGCTGCGCGCGGCAACTCGATCATCGTCCCGACCAAATAATGAAGCTTCACTTTAGCTTCCGCGATAATCGCGTCCGCCACTCGCCGCGTGACGGTCTCGAGAATCTTGAGCTCGTTCTTCTCGAGCGTCAGCGGATGCATGATTTCAGGTAATACTTTAACGCCGCGCTTCTGGCAATCGATCGCCGCCTCGATGATTGCCCGCACCTGCATTTCGGGGATCTCCGGGTACGTGATCGAAAGTCGGCAACCGCGATGCCCGAGCATCGGGTTCGCTTCTTTCAGTTGCTCCACGCGCCTCTCGACTGCCTCAACCGAAATCCCGATTCTCTTTGCCAATTCCGCTTGCTTGGCATGATCGTGCGGGACAAATTCGTGCAGCGGCGGATCGATCAGCCGAATCGTTACAGGCAATCCATCCATGGCCTCGAAAATCCCGGTGAAGTCGCGCCGTTGGAAAGGCAACAATTTGCCGAGGGCGCGCTTTCGGGCTTCCGGGGTATCCGCCAGAATCATTTCCTGAATGGCTTCCTGGCGCTCGATGCTCTTCTCGGGCTGCTCGAAGTCCTTGAAGAACATGTGCTCGGTGCGGCAAAGGCCGATCCCTTCGGCGCCCATCTCGCGCGCCACGCGAGCATCGCGAGGCGTGTCTGCATTCGTTCGCACGCCCAGCTTTCGTGTCTTATCGGCCCACTTGAGCAGCGTCTCGTATGCCTTGGGCGGCTGGGGCCGCACTAGATCGATCTGCCCGGTGTAAACCGACCCGTCGCCACCGTCGAGTGTGATCCACTCGCCCTCTCTGACGGCGCGCCCATTGACGCTCATCTTCTTGGCTTCGGCCTCGATGTCGATGCTTTCAGCGCCCACGATGCAGCATTTGCCCCACCCCCGCGCGACCACCGCCGCGTGGCTCGTCTTGCCGCCTGTTGCCGTCAAGATTCCCTGCGCGACATACATCCCGCCGACGTCCTCGGGGCTGGTCTCGCGACGCACCAAAATTACCTTCTCACCGCGCGACGCCCACTCCTCCGCGTCGTGCGCCGTGAACACAACCTTTCCTACCGCTGCGCCCGGCACTGCGTTGATTCCCTCCGCAAGCTTGCGGTGCAAAAGCTCGGTGCGCTCGAGTTTTGGGTCGAGCACCGGATAAAACAGCCGCTCGATGTCTTCCGCCTTGACGCGTTCAAGTGCTTCTTCAACTCCGATCAGCTTCTCGTTCACCATATCAACCGCAATGCGAAAGGTGGCCGCTGGCGACCGCTTGCCTGTGCGCGTCTGCAGCATGTAGAGCTTGCCCGCCTCGACGGTAAACTCCATGTCCTGCATATCGCGGTAGTGCCGCTCGAGCTTCTCGCGTACTCTTTCGAGCTGCTGATACACCTTCGGCATCCTGCCTTTGAGTTCGCTCAAGTGCATCGGCGTGCGGATTCCCGCGACCACGTCCTCGCCTTGCGCGTTCAGCAGGAAGTCTCCGAAAAATGTCTTCTCGCCGGTGGACGGATCGCGCGTAAAGCAAACCCCGGTGCCCGAGTCCTCTCCCGTGTTGCCGAAGACCATCTGCACCACATTGACCGCCGTCCCCAGCAATCCCGTGATCTTTTCGACGCGACGGTAGGTCACCGCCTTGTCGCCCATCCAGGACTCAAACACCGCGCCGATCGCTCCCCACAACTGCTCGACGGGGTCCTCAGGGAAATCCTTGCCGGTCTTCTGCTTGAAATGGGCCTTGTATTCGCCAACGAGCTGGCGCCAGCCGTCCGCACTGACCTGCGTATCGTCTTTGACGCCAAGCCTTGACTTCATGCCGCGCAGGCGCGCTTCCAGTTCTTCCTTCGAGAGCCCAATCACAACGGTCGAGTACATCTGCACAAATCTTCGATATGCGTCCCAGGCAAAGCGATCGTTGCTGGTCGCTTGGGCGAGCCCTTCGACTGACTTTTCATTCAGACCGAGGTTGAGAATCGTCTCCATCATCCCCGGCATCGAGCGCGCGGATCCGGATCGCACGCTGACGAGCAGCGGATCCGTGGCGTTGCCCAGTTTCTTCCTGGTGAGCTTTTCGAGGCGCGCGAGATGTTTGGCCACTTCCGCGCGCAATTCCTTGGGATACTTGCGCCCGTGCTTGAAGTAGTAGTCGCACGCTTCCGTTGTGATCGTGAATCCCGCCGGTACCGGAAGGCCAATGCGAGTCATCTCGGCCAGGCCCGCTCCCTTGCCGCCGAGCAAATCCTTCTGATCGCCGTTACCGTCCGCTTTGCCCGCTCCGAAGAAGTAGACGTATTTCATTGGACCCTCAGTTCTCACATGAAATGTCTGTGACGATTGTTGTTGGTCGGCCCGCCGATAATTCGAGTAATCCTTGATCGATCGCTATTTCGCTTCCTCCGCGCCCAGCTCTGAAAAATCGGTGATGGTAGAAAACTCCTTTAACAGTCCGGCGAGCAATGCGATGCGATTGCGGCGAATCTGCTCGTCTTCAACCATCACTAGAACTTTGTCGAAGAAGAAATCTACGGCGGGCCGCAACTCCGAAATCTTCTCCAGAGCCTTTCTGTACTTCCTCTCCTTCTTGAGCCGTCCCGCTTCGTCGCCGATCTCCTTCGCGATCGTATGAAGTTGCAGCTCGCCTGCTTCTTTCAAAAGGCTTGGAAGAACCGTCTCCTGGGTCTTGTCGCCCTTGCCCGCAGACTTCTCCAAGATATTGCGAATGCGCTTGAAGCTCGCCGCCAGCGGGGCAAAATCCTTCGTATGCCGGATGGCTTTCACCGCAGCCACACGCTCGACGGCATCGCCCAGATCGTCGGCTCCCGCCGCAAACGCCGCGTTGATCTCGTCATAGGCGAAGCCGCGCCGCTCTTTCAGGATATAGCGTGCGCGCTCGAGCAGGAACTCGAGCACCTGCCGCTGAATCATCTCGGTCGCTTCGATACGCGGGGCGTGTTCCCTGAGCGATCTTGCCGCTGCAGAAATCGCCGCGGAAAGCGAGAGAGGCAGTTTCTTCTCCAGAATGATCTTTACGATTCCCAGCGCTGCCCGCCGCAAAGCGAAAGGATCACTTGAACCCGTCGGAATCGCCCCCACCGCAAAACACGCAACCAATGAATCGAGCTTGTCCGCCAGCGCCACAGCCGACCCGATCAGATTTCGGGGCAATGGATCATCAAGCGCTAGCGGCTTGTAGTGGTCGTAGACCGCCCACGCAATCTCTTCCGGCTCCCCCTGCGCGAGCGCATAGAGCCCGCCCACTACGCCCTGCAGTTCCGTGAACTCGCGAACCATGTCCGTCACCAGGTCGCACTTCGCCAGCTCCGCCGCGCGATCTGCGCCTGCAACGTCCGCCTGCGCGACACCTCCGGCGACCCACTGTTGGGAAAGCCACCGCGCCAGCCATCGGACGCGTTCGACCTTGTCGCCGTAGCTCCCGAGCCGTCGCTCGTAGGTCACCGCCGCGAGCTTCGGCAGATACTCTCCGAGCCGGATCCGCTGATCGTTCTTCCAAAAGAACTGCGCGTCCGCAAACCGCGCGCGTAGCACGCGCTCGTGCCCCGCCCGGACAAGGCCCTTGGGGTCTCGCGGCAAGTTGATCACCGCGAGAAAATGAGGAGCGAGCTCTCCCGCGCGATTCTCCACCGCAAAATACTTTTGATGTCCGCGCATTACCGTGATCAGGATTTCCTCGGGCAGGGCCAGGAATGACGAATCGAAATCTCCCAGAATCACCGTCGGATATTCGTTGAGATAGGTGACGAGCTCCAGTAGGGCCGCGTCTTCGTGCGGTCGCAGGCCCTTTCGCGCGGCCACCGATTTCAGCTCCGCCTCGATCTTTTTTCGCCGGACTTGCGGCCGGCACAGCACAAAGTTCTTCTTCAGTCGCGCTTCGTAATCCCTCGGGCCTGTAACGCCGATCTCTCTCTTGCCGAGGAACCGGTGCCCGTCGGTTCGATTCCCTGCCCGCACATCCGCGTAGGTGCATGGGACGACCCTCCCACCCAAGGTCGCGACGAGCCAGCGTATCGGCCGGATGAATCGCGGCCCATGCACGCCTGACCAGACCATCGACCGCGGCCACGAAATCTCACGAATCGTTTCGGGCAACGCCTCCGTCAAAATCTCCGCGGTGTGCTTGCCCTGTATTGTCAGCCTTGCGGCGACGTATTCCCCTTTCGGCGTGTTCACAACGGTGAGCTTCGAGAGCGGAATCCCCTGCTTCTCCGCAAAACTCTGCGCCGCCCGTGTCGGCTCCCCCGTTCCGCCGAACGCTACCGATTTCGGCGGACCCATCACCTCCCGCGTCACATCCTCCTGTTTCACTCGAACATTTCGTGCGAGCGCGACAAGCCTTCTCGGCGCGCCAAATGTTTCAATTGATTCTTCAGCTGTCGGCTCGTCGACCAGTCCCTGCGACGACAGTTGCTTTGCAAGAATCGCTTTAAGTTCTTGCGAGGCCTTCAAAATCATTCCGGCGGGAATTTCCTCGCAGCCGATTTCAAACAACAGATCGGCTGTCGCCTTGCCCGGCGCCGAACTCGCTCGCGCCGTCATGCGCCCACCTTCGCCGCCAGCGCCTGCACATCCGAGCGCTGGTCGAGCCACGCTCGGGCCACCTGCGTCGCTAGTTTTCGCACGCGCGCGATCAACCCGGCGCGCTCTGTCACCGAAATCGCGCCGCGCGCGTCGAGCACATTGAACAGGTGCGAGCATTTCAGGCAAAGATCGTACGCCTGCACGACCGGGAATCGCCTCTTCGCCTCCGTCCCCAGCGTCTCGTACTCACCTAACAAGCGAGCGGCCTCCGCCTCGTTGAGGTCAAACTGCTTGCGCGTGGAGTGCGTATCCGCGTAGTCGAAGCTGTACGCCGAAAACTGCTGCTCCTCCGCCAGCCGCACCTGCCCGTATGTCATCGAATTCGACCATCGGACATCGAAAACGTTGTCGACGCCTTGCAGGTACGCCGCGATGCGATCCAGCCCATACGTCAATTCCACCGAAATCGGATCGAGGTCCACCCCGCCGCACTGCTGGAAGTACGTGAACTGGGTGATCTCCAGCCCATCGAGCAGCACCTGCCAGCCGATTCCCCATGCGCCTAACGTCGGCGACTCCCAGTTGTCCTCCTCGAAACGAATATCGTGCTCTTTCAGATTGATTCCGACTGCGGCAAGGCTTTCGAGATAGAAGTCTTGTATGTCGGCGGGAGAGGGTTTGAGCACCACTTGAAGCTGGGTGTGTTTATACAGCCGGTTCGGATTTTCGCCGTAGCGGCCGTCCGCAGGCCGCCGGCTGGGCTGCACGTACACGACACGATACGGCTCGGGACCGAGCACTCGCAGAAATGTCTCCGGATGCATCGTGCCCGCGCCGACCTCGATGTCGTATGGCTGCTGCAACACGCAGTCCCGGTTCGCCCAATATTCTTCAAGCTTTAGTAGAAGATTTTGAAACGTCAATCCCTGCGGTTTGGTGTTCGCGGATTTAGCTTTTGAATTGTGAGACCTGCGCTTCACGCTGGCTGCTCCAGAAGTTCCCGAGATTTGAGTTTGCGGTCGATTTGATGTTCGATCGCGTCTAGCATCGCGTCCGTCAGTTCCCTGGCAGATCGCGCGGAAGAAGTTGCGGATGCACCCGAGCTGATTCGATCCAGTCGTTCGGCGAGCATCCTCCTCGCCAGCGAGAGTGCGGCCGACGACAGCACCCTCATCCCCGGTCGCCTGCACTTGCCGCACACCAGCACCGAACCGCTCGGCGAAAAGTAGCCGGGGGCGTCTCCAGGCAGTGCGGCGCCGCACCCGCCGCACCGGTCAAGCGTCGGCAGCCATCCGCCGAGCTTGACCGTCCATAGCGCGAAATACGCCAGCGGCAACTCCGGTTGTCCCGTCCGCTTCACCGTCTGCGCCGCGAGCAAAAGGAGTCGAAAGTTCGCGTCGGAAGCCTCGCGTTCCGGCAGGACCGCTTCCGTCACTTCGCTGAAAATCGCCAGCGTCACGCTCGACGCGTAATCGCGGAACGCATCGATGAACGACTCGATCATTTCGCACTGGCTGATGCGCACCAGCTCGCGGTTCTCTCGCTCGAAAAACCAGATGCGCACGTGCGACAGCCGCTCGAGCGTCGAACCGAAGCGGCTCTTTGGCCTGCGCGCTCCAGCCGCCACGCCGCGCACGCGCCCCATTGTCCGCGTCAGGAAACTGACGAGCCAGTCCGCCTCACCGAGCGCGTAATGCTGCAGGATGATTGCCTCGGATTCTTGGAGTGGCATCGGCGTGTCGGCGCGCCGACCGGCAAACGGCTTGATCTCGCGATTTCACTGCGTTCACAAGCCGCGCAAGCCGAACACATCGGAACAAATTTTTCTACCATAGCCATCCGAGTGGCGCAATCGCTAAACGCGCTGGCATGATTTTTCCGCTCGCGCGTTTGAAAATTTCCTAAGCTCGGCTAGAGTGTTTCCATGAGTCGCGCGAGCGCATCATTCGCAGTGGACGTCGTCGGCGTCGGCATCAACGCCACCGACACCATCATTCGCCTGCCGCGCTTCCCTGCTTCGGATTCGAAGATTGAGCTTCTCGCAGCGGACGTCATGCCCGGCGGTCAGGTGGCGAGCGCCATGGTCGCGTGCCGTCGCTGGGGACTCTCGGCCCGTTACGTCGGCAAAATCGGCGACGATGCTGCGGGCCAACTTCAGCGCAGCGAAATGGAGCGCGAGGAAGTCGAAGCGCACTGGATCACAGCCGCTGGCTGCTCGAGTCAGATCGCGTTTATCTTGGTGGATGATTCGACCGGCGAGCGAACTGTCCTTTGGAAACGCGATCCGGCAATTGCTCTGCGCCCGGCCGACCTCAAGCGCGAATGGATTTCAGGTGCGCGTGTGCTGCTGATCGACGGGCACGACACGGAAGCAGCCACTCAAGCGGCACGATGGGCCCGCGAAGAGAGAATGCAAGTCGTCGGCGACTTCGACAATCTCTATCCCGGAGTTCAGGCTTTACTTCACCATGTCGATTTCCCGATCGCGTCGAGGGATTTCCCCGAAAGGCTCACGGGCGAGCACGACTTGCTCAAGTCGCTTCCGATGATTTTCTCGGAGTTCAAGTGTCGCTTGATAGGAGCAACTCTCGGGCGGCTCGGCGCACTCGCGTGGGACGGCGAGCGCTTCTTCCATCGGCCGGGATTTCTCGTGCGGGCCGTGGACACCACAGGCGCGGGCGACATCTTTCATGGAGCTTTCGTCTATGGTCTGGCTCGCGAATGGCCGACGGAAAAGACACTCGACTTCAGTTGTGCTGCGGCTGCGCTGAATTGCACCGCGCCCGGTGCACGAGGCAACATCGCCCCGATCGACGAGATTGAAGCACTGCTTCGCACGGGGCAGCGCTCGGAGCAGGCGTACACAGAAGACGCTTTGCGGAACGCCGCCCGCGCAGCCTCGCGATCGGATGTGCGCGCATGATCCCGCTCAAGGACATGACGCCGCGGCGCTCGTTCCCTATCGTCACGCTGCTGATCATCCTGGCCAACGTCGTTGTATTTCTGTACCAGCAATCGCTGAGCCACCACGCCCAGGATGTCTTCGCGATGACCTACGGGCTCGTCCCCTACAAGATTTCGCAAGCGCTGGCCGGCCGGCACTACACCATGGAACAGGCCTTGTTTCCGCTGTTTACGTGTATGTTCCTTCACGCCGGCTGGTGGCACATTATCGGCAACATGTGGTTTCTTTGGGTTTTCGGCGGCAACGTGGAGGATCGTCTCGGCTCGCTGCCGTACCTGCCCTTTTATCTCATCGCAGGCATCGGCTCCGGCATTTCGCAAACGCTATTTTCGTGGGGTTCGCACATTCCCGCTGTCGGCGCCAGCGGCGCGATCTCGGGAGTCCTCGGGGCGTACATCGTTTTTTTCCCGGGCTCGCGCATCCTGACGCTCGTTCCGCTCTTCATCATCTGGTTCACGTGGCGCATTCCGGCCGTAATCTTCATCGGGCTCTGGTTCGCCGCACAGTTTCTGAGCGGCCTCAGTTCGATCGGCTCGGAGGCCATGGGAGGCGTCGCCTGGTGGGCCCACGTCGGCGGCTTCCTCATCGGCGTAGCCGTCGCTGCGATGGTACGCTCCGCGGGCCGCAGCGCGCCTTCCTCATATTACGCTTGAGAAAATAAGGTCGATTTGCCGACATCTCGAGTTCAAGCTGAGATTCCCAGCGTAGAGGCGTCCTGCTGGCATACCTAAAGTACAACTTCAGCGCGAAGTCCTCTGCCAAGATTTAGTTGCGGCTCGAAAACCTACCGATTCAGAAGTTGAACGAATTGATGAAGCTCGTCTGTACTCAGATCCGAGACAGCAATGAAGCGCATGCCGCCCTGCCGCCAAATGATGAGGTTGTAGCCGCTGATCGACTGTTGGCTCTGAGGCGCGCCGGCGCCACTCGAATCTGCCGAAGCTTCCGGCCATACAAAGACGTTGATCACGTGCTTCCGCCGTTGATAGACCAAGGCCGCGACATCGTGATGACCCAGATAGTCGAGCCGCCCGCCTACCAGCGGGAAACTCTGATCGGCGAAATCTCGCACCGGCGGAGCAAAATCCACCTTGCCGTCGAACCACGGTTTCACCGTGTGCTGGTCGGTTGACTCGACATCAAACAGATGCCCCGGCTGCAGTGATCGGATATGACTCGCAACGGCCTCCTGCGCGAGCAACTCCTCTGAGCCTTTTTCGTGCGCTCCGGAAACCAGCCTAAACCCTAAAGCTGCTGCCAGGACGACCGCAGCAGCCACGCCAACCCACTGCAGCAGGTACCGCCGCAGTACGGGCCTATCCGAGGCGCTATCCACTGTGTCGAGTCGCCTACGATCCCCGAAAGCGCCGGCGCGGATGCGCCCCTCTAGTCCACGCGGCGCTCGTTGGTACAGATTTGCCGATCGCATTGCTTTTCGCAGCGTTTGCTGGCTCTGGAGTTCCTGCGCGCAGCCCGCGCATGCCTTCAGATGCTCCTCGATCTCCAAGCTGCGCACTAGATCGAGCTCGCCATCCAGGTACGCATGAAGGAGTTGTGCGTTACTTTCGCAAACCACGCGCCACCTCCCTCTCTCGTGTTCGGAGTAGCTGTTCGCGCAACCGTGCGCGTCCTCGTGCGAGAGCCGACATCACGCTGCCGATCGGAATCTCCAGCACCTCTGAAATCTCTTTATAGGAAAGCCCTTCCAGTTCCCGAAGAATCAGCGGCTCTCGAAATCGAATCGGCAAACTTTCAAGTGCTTCTTGAAGCATGCGACTTTCGGCGGACTGCAAGAGCACTGCTTCGGCATCCGGCGGATCTTCCTTCGCCGCGTGAACTGTTTCGTCGAACTCTTCGGCGAACTCGCTCGGTCGCCGCTTCTCGAGAAACGAATACGCGGTGTTGCGCACAATCCGCAGCACCCAGGACCGCGCATCGCCGCCTTGATAGCCGCCCAGAAATCTCAGCGTGCGCAGACACGCCTCCTGCACCACGTCCTCGGCATCTTGCGGGCGCCGAACGAGCCACCGCGCCAGGTTGTACGCAGCGTCCAAATGCGGCAGCACGACCCGCTCGAACGCCTGACCGTCATCGGAGCCGCGAGATTCTTCCCGCATACCGTCCTTAGACTCTCAAACCTCGCTTGAGAAAGCCCCAATCTGCGCCTCCCGCGCTCCAGAGGCAAGAATCTTCGCCGAGCCCTCCCTCACCTCACAATCACCTTGCCGGTCATGATCGGGTGCACGGAGCAGAAGTAGCCGTAGGTACCGGCATCAGTAAACGTGAACGAGAACGTGTCGTCTGTGTCCAGCGCCTTCGACTTGAACTTCTTGTCCGCGCTGACGACGGTGTGCGGAACATCGTCATGATTGACCCATGTGACCGTCGTCCCTTTGGCAATCGTGATTTCCTTCGGCGTGAAGCTGAAGTTATCGATCGTGATGCTCGTTGCTGCCGGCTGGTCCCCTGCCCCTTGTGCCAAACGCGCACTACTCATTGCGGCGGCCAATGCGGAACCCGCGAGCAACGCGATGCCAAACCCAATTCCGAACGTACGACTTTTCATCTCGTATCCCTCTCTGCTCGCGCTAACTCTCTCTAAGCACCCTGTAGCGAAGAATCAACGACTGCCAGTGTGTGTTTCCCGCGCACGAAATCTACATTGGTGATCCCAAGCACGCTGCGTAGCTTGTCATCTGGAACTTTCATCGGGCCGGGCGACGGCCCCTGCCCCGGTGCAGGCTGCGGAAAAGCCGTGGACATCGCCGTGTGAAACGTGACATTGCCCTCCACCTTCTGCATGACTTGATGAATGTGCCCGTTCAGCACGGTCACCGAGCCGAATCTTTTTAGGCAGGAGAGCGCCTGCTCGCTGTCGTCGGTTCCCCAGCCCCACTCCGGATACACTGCCCACAGCGGAATGTGCGCGAAGACGACGACCGGCGTGCTGTGTTTCAGGCCCTTCACATCGCTCTCGAACCATTTGAGCTGCTCCTGCCCCAGGCTCCCGAGCCCGCCCGCCTTCAGATTCATCACGTTCACCAGCCCCACGAAATGCACGCCCTTGTAGTCGAAGCTGTGCCACCCGTCGCCATTTGCATCCTTTCCATAGCGTTCTCGATATTGGGCGCCGTTGTCGTTGAGTACGTCGTGCTCACCCGGCACGTAGAAGATCCGATTAGTGCGCACGGCCCTGAGCGACTGGTCGAGCGTGTCGAACTCATCGGCTTTTGAAAGTTGCGTCAGGTCTCCCGTGTGCAGCACGAATTCGGGCGTCCGCGGCAGCGCATTGAGCTTCGCAATCGCCTCTCGCAGCGTAGCTGTGACGTCAGGATTTGCCGCCTTGTTGAATCCGATGTGGGAATCGCTGATCTGCGCAAAGGCGAAGTCGCCTTTCGCAATCGATGAAGCGTCCCGCTCGTTCATCCCGCTGAATGCGAACGATTTCAACACTCCGCCCTGCATCACGCAGAGCGTTCCTGTGCCGGCCCACGCCATGCATTTCAGGAATCCGCGGCGGTCGATTCCGTCGGGATTCAGGTTCTCTTTGATCGTGTCTTCCATCGCGCCACCTTTCCACGGCTGAATTCCACTTCCCTGCATTCATCCAGACCGCCCTTGGGCCGGATTTATTCCCGGGAAATTCGAAGTTCGTTGTCACGTCTTCGGTACGCGCTCGTGTCGATTGTGCTAAGGTAATCGGTTAAACTCGCAGGCTCGCAGTTGGCGATGCAAGCAACTGGGACGTAGTTGGGGGTGGAAGCGACTCATGAAGAGTTCCTATAGCGGTGTGGCGGTCCCATCGGATGGTCAGCCGATCGACTACGTTGGCAGCGAATTTCGCGTGCCGGAGCGCCCGATTATTCCGTTCATCGAGGGCGATGGCACCGGGCGCGACATCTGGCGCGCTTCCCGCCGCGTGTTCGATGCGGCCGTCGAAAAGGCTTACGGCGGCAAGCGCAAGATCGCCTGGCTCAAGGTTTACGCAGGCGAAGAGTCCTACAATTTGTTCAAAGACTGGCTGCCGCAGGACACCGTGGACGCCATCCGCGACTTCCGCGTTTCGATCAAGGGGCCACTCACAACTCCCGTCGGCGGCGGTATTCGCTCGCTCAACGTGACGCTCCGCCAGCTTCTCGTCCTCTACGCCTGCGTTCGCCCGGTGCGCTACTTCGAGGGCGTGCCCACTCCGATGCTGCACCCCGAGCGGATGAACGTCGTCATCTACCGCGAGAATACGGAAGACGTCTACGCCGGCATCGAGTGGAAATCGGGCACTCCCGAGGCCGAGAAGATCGCAGCCTTTATCAACAACGAAATGCTGAAAGACGCCAAGAAGAAGCTGCCTCCGCTCGCCGGCATCGGCATCAAGCCGATTTCGCCGGGCAACACCAAGCGCCTCGTGCGCCGCGCGATTCAATACGCGCTCGAAAACAATCGCCGCGTCGTCACGCTCGTCCACAAGGGCAACATCATGAAGTTCACAGAGGGTGCGTTTCGAGATTGGGGCTACGAGCTCGCGGTCGCGGAGTTCCGCAGCCAGATCGTCACCGAGCGTGAAAGCTGGATTCTTGGCAACAAAGATAGCGACCCGAACATTTCAATCGAAAAGAATGCTGCTCTGATCGAGCCCGGCCTCGAACAAGCCACCGAAGATTTTAAGAAGAAAGTCGCCGCCGAAGTTCAACAAACACTTGATGCCATCTATGCCACGCACGGACGTGGACAGTGGAAAAAGAAACTCCTCATCAACGACCGCATCGCCGATTCCGTCTTTCAGCAGGTGCTCACGCGCGCGAATGAATATCAGGTCTTCGCCACGCCCAATCTGAACGGTGACTATATCTCCGACGCTTGCGCCGCCCAGGTCGGCGGCCTCGGCATGGCGCCCGGCGCGAACATCGGCGATGGCTACGGCTGCTTCGAGGCGACACACGGCACCGCGCCGAAATATGCCGATAAGGACGTCATCAACCCGAGCTCGGTGATGCTCTCGGGCGTAATGATGTTCGATTTCATGGGATGGAAGGAAGCGGGCCGCCTGATCGAATCGGGCATCGAGCGGACGATTCAGCAAAAACGAGTGACCTACGATCTCGAGCGCCTCATGACCGGCGCGACCAAGGTCAGCACCACCGATTTCGCCAGCTCGATTATCGAGAACATGAGCGCTCCCGCTCCGGTCGGTCGTTAGGCGCATGGAGCAGAAATACCCTTGCGGGGTCAGCTTCCGACAAGACGACCTGCATTGCTTGCTGAACGACGTCGCTCCCTCGTGACAGCGCTCACTATCCTCCCCGCTCTAATGCTCGTCGCCACCAGCGCGGACCGAGCCTTTGCAGACGATTCCGCAGCATCGGTGGCGAGCGGCGGCATCGAACTGAAGAAAGAATCCCGCATCTCCATGAATAGCGAGCGCCTAACGATCACTATGAGCAGCGTGCTCGTTGACTACGAATTCGTGAACGAAACCGACAAAGACATTACGACAGAGGTAGCTTTTCTCATTGCAGATTACCGTTGCGATCAGCCTATCGAGGGCTGCCCAGAAAAAGAGTTTAGCGATTTTCGAGTCTGGGTTGAGGGCCGCGAAGTGACGTATTCCGTCGATCTTAAAGCGGTCGTGAAGGGGCACGATTATCGGAATCTCCTTGAGAGTCTCGGTATCGATGTCGATGCTTTCGGGCACTTCGATGACGCAGCATTGGCCCAAGGTGCTCATGACGGCGGCGCGAAGTCAGATTTTGCAAAGCTTTCTCCAGCGGAGCACGAAAACCTCATTCAGCTGGGGTTAATCGATCGTGATGAAACGATTCCGCTGTGGACCATCAAGAAGTTCTTCCACTGGCAGCAGATGTTTCCCGCCCGAAGCACTCTTCATATTCGGCACGAGTACAAGCCCTTATTGGGATGGACCGATCTCGATTACAAGTCTATTCAAGCTGCGGATCCGGAGAATCGTCGAACGCGCCTAGAGCGCGCGCGGCAACGTCTTAAGGATAGCTCCGGCGGCGCCAGGCAGTCGGCGGAATATGACGTATGGCTTCTTGCGACTATGGATGATATTTGCGTCGATGAGAACCTACAGCATCGCCTCGAGGACGGCGTTCGTCAGAAGCAGGCGTTCGTCCTTTCCTGGGTCGACTTTGTCCTGAAGACAGCCAATAATTGGCGGGTTCCGCTGAAGAATTTCGAGTTGCTGGTGGAAAAGCCTGCCCCGGCCGACCGGAGCCAATGGTACGTCAGCTTCTGTTGGAACGGGCCAGTGGAGCGCGTGGATTCAACGCATTTTCGCGCCAGTGCACGTGACTTCGTTCCGGCTCGCGATTTGCGGATTGCATTCTTTGAAGCTCGGAGCGAGGCGCCTCAAACAACACCCTGAGAAATCAAGTTCGGGGGATTACCGAGTCAAGGAGAATCGAATGCGGAAGAAAGTGACAGTCGTCGGCGGCGGCTTCGTCGGCTCGACGACAGCTCAACGAATACATGATGCCGGTCTAGCTGATGTAGTCCTGACCGACATCTTGGAAGGTGTACCTGCCGGCAAGGCGCTCGACATGGCGGAATCCGGGCCGATCCTCGGTTCCAACGCCCATGCCGCCGGCATCTCCACCGCTAGTGGCGACTATAAAGAGACAGCCAACAGCGATATCGTGGTCATCACCGCCGGCTTCCCTCGCAAGCCCGGCATGAGCCGCGACGACCTGCTCAAAGCCAACTACGACGTCATCAAAGCCGTCGTCGAGGCAATCGTCAAGCTCTCGCCTAACGCCATCCTGATCATCGTCACCAATCCCCTCGACGCCATGGCGCAGGCAGCCTTCAAGGTCAGCGGCTTCCCCAAGCAGCGCGTCCTCGGAATGGCCGGAGTCCTCGATTCGGCGCGCATGAGCACGTTCGTCGCCGCCGAACTAAACGTATCCGTTGAGAATGTCCATTCCTTTGTTCTCGGCGGCCATGGGGACGACATGGTGCCTCTCGCGCGCTATTCCACCGTCGCGGGCATCCCCATCCCGGAACTGATCTCTAAAGAAAAACTTGAAGCCATCATCAAGCGCACGCGTCAGGGCGGCGCCGAGATCGTGAATCTCTTGAAGACTGGCTCCGCGTACTACGCTCCATCCGCGGCAGCCGTCGAAATGGTCGAAGCGATCTTAAAGGACAAGAAGAAGATTCTTCCCTGCGCTGTCTATCTCGAAGGCGAATACGGAATCAGCGGACTCTTTGTCGGCGTACCGGTAAAGCTCGGCGCCAAGGGCGTCGAACAGATCATCGAGATCAAGCTGACGCCGGAAGAAAAGGCTGCCCTCGATAAGTCCGCCGCCTCGGTCCGCGAACTTGTCAAGGTGATCGGCGTTTAGTCCGCGTCGCACTTGAAGCGGGGCGCCGGAAAGGACTGACAACCTCGCATGTCGAGCACACCCCAGCCAGTCCCCCCGCCGCTTGGCGGAAAGACAGGATCCGTCTTCGTTGGGCCATCTGGCATCCGCGCCGGGTGGCGCCTCCTACTGTTCTTCGTCGTCTTCGTGGCAGTGCTCGCCCTCCTGCAGCTGGCAGCCATTGAGTTCATTCCCTCCGTGAAAGCTCTGTTGCTTGCCACCCAGAAACAGCAGAGCGGCCTCACGCCCACCGGCCTGATCGCTGTTGAGGCGACCAACCTACTCGCGACATTGCTAGCCATCTTCGCCATGTCCAAAATAGAAAGCCGCCGCATCCCCGACTACGGCTTCCGCGCGCCGTCAGGCGACGCCGGACGGCGTTTCGGCGAAGGGCTCATTTGGGGAGTCGCGATGGTTGTCGCCATTTGCTCGTTGCTCAGGATCGAGGGCCACTTCTGGTTTGGACCCCTGGCTCTCCGCGGAGCGCCCGCCCTCCGCTATGGCCTGCTCTGGGCGCTCGGCACTCTCATGGTCGGGTTTTTCGAAGAAACCTTCTTCCGCGGCTACTCCCAATCGACTCTTGCCTCTGGAATTGGCTTCTGGCCGTCGGCATTTGTGCTCTCCGGAGTTTTTGGCCTGACCCACCTAAGCGATCGCGGCTATACAGGCCTCGGGGTTGTGACGGCCGCGCTTTTCGGCGTGTTGTCCTGCCTCTCTCTGCGTCGCACGGGGAGTCTCTGGCTCGGAATCGGATTCCACGCGGCCTTCGACTTTTCCGAAACCTATCTCTTCTCGCCCCCCAACGGCGGCATCGCGAGCGTGTCGTCTCATCTCTTTTCTTCCTCGATCAGCGGACCATCTTGGCTGACAGGCGGAGGCACGGGCGTAGAAGGCAGTGTCAACGGCCTCGCCATCTTCGCAATTATCTTTTTGTTGTTTAACTGGATTCATCCCGCGCGCAAGGTCGTCACCGGGTGACGCCACACACGTGCGCGAGAGAAATTTCCGGACGGCTACACTGAAAATTTCTGAGCTAGCGGGAAACGACGCCCCACGCTGAAGGCCTTCGAGGTCAGCTTTAGCCCCGGTGCCGCCTGTTTCCGCTTGTACTCGCTGCGGTCCACCTGCGAGGCCACCGATCGCACAACGTCGAGCGGCAGCAGGCATTCTTCTGCGATCTGCTCGGGGCTCTGCAAATCTTCCACATACGCCTTGAGAATCCGGTCAAGATCTTCGTAGGGCAGCAACGTGTCCTGATCCGTCTGGTTCGGGCGCAGCTCCGCCGACGGAGCCTTCACCAGCGTATCGCGGGGGATCACTTCCCGGCTGCGGTTCACGTAGTTCGCCAGATCGTACACCATCGTCTTCGGCACGTCGGAAATCACGGCTAACCCGCCGGCCATGTCGCCGTAGAGCGTGCAGTATCCTACCGCGAGCTCTGACTTGTTCCCCGTGGTCAGCACGAGCGATCCGAACTTGTTCGAAATCGCCATCAGCAGGTTGCCGCGAATTCGTGCCTGGATGTTTTCTTCCGTAGCGTCCTCGGCGCGCCCGGCAAACGTGTTTGCCAGCACGCGGCGGTAGCTTTCAAACGTCTCCGTGATCGGCAGCGTCATCATCTCAATCCCCAGATTCGCCGCCAGCTTCTTCGCGTCGCGCAGGCTGCCGTCCGACGAGTACGGCCCCGGCATCGCCGCGCCAAGCACGTTTTCCTTCCCGAGCGCCGTGGTCGCGATCGCCGCCACCAGCGCCGAATCGATGCCGCCGCTCAATCCGACCACGACGCGCCGGAATCTGCACTTGCGGACGTAATCTCGCGTCCCGATCACCAGTGCGCGATACGCCGCTTCGAATTCGTCGTCCACGGCCGGACGCAGATCGCCCCTGCCCGACGCGCTGTCGAAAAAGATCAGGTCCTCCTCGAACGATTTCGCTCGCGCCGCCACGCGTCCGTCCGCTGCAAAGGCCACGCTCGACCCGTCGAAAATCAAGCTGTCATTTCCGCCGACCTGGTTCACGTACACAACCGGCACGCGCCGCTGCTGCGCCACGGTCGCCAGCATGTCCTGCCGGAGCCCGCGCTTCCCCAGCGTGTAGGGCGAAGACGAGAGATTCAGGATAATCGTGCTTCCCTTCTGCACGAGCTCCGCCACCGGATCGCGGTCATAGAGCCGCTCCGGCCAGAAACTCCTGTCGTTCCACGTGTCCTCGCAAATCGTGACGCCGAGCGTCTCCGAGCCGAACGGGAACGAATACTGCATGTTGGCAGGCTGAAAGTAGCGGGTCTCGTCGAAGACGTCGTACGTGGGCAGCAGCATCTTGCGCTGCTCGAAGAGGATTTTCCCGGGCGCGATCAATGCAGCCGAATTGGCCACGGGCTTCCCGGTGTTGTCCTGCGCCTTGCCGACAAAGCCCACCAGCGACGGCAGCGGAATCTCGCGCGCCAGGCACAGCAGCTCGCGCTGATTCCGCTCGACGAACGAAGGCCTCTCGATCAGGTCCTGCGGCGGATAGCCGCAAAGGCAAAGCTCGGAGAAAACGGCCAGGTCGGCCCCGCGCGCCTGCGCTTCCCGCGCCATTTCCAGAATGCGCGCGCGATTCCCTTCGAAATCGCCTACGGTGGGATTGAATTGCGCCAGGGCAATCTTCATGTCAGCAGCTCAGCATACGGGTCACGCTTACTGTTTTCAATTGTCGTCTCTTGCACCTCGCCCAAAAAACAAAAGCTCCCGGAAGACTTGCTTCCGGGAGCCCTCGTTGAGACAAGAGAGAAACTATTTTAGCTCGCTTACACCGTAAACGAGCTGCCGCACCCGCACGTGCTCTTCACGTTCGGATTGTTGAACTTGAACCCCGCGCCCTCGAGCGTTTCGATGTAGTCGATCGACACGCCGTCGAGATACATTTCGCTCATCTGGTCGACCATCACCTTCAGGCCGTCGAATTCGTACACGTTGTCGCTGGCCTCGTTCACCTGGTTCTCAAAGGCCATGCGGTAGCTGAATCCAGAGCAGCCCCCGCCCACCACGGCCACGCGCAGCCCCGTCGGCACAGGTGTCTGCTGGCCAAGAATTTCCTTCACCTTGCTGACCGCTACGGCCGTCAATTGAACCATTCGTGTCCTCCAAAAGATGGCGCGTTCGATCCCCTGTCGCGCTCCGTCGAACAACGCTATTATAGCAGATTTGGCAAGGTCGCGCAGCAGCTCTTCGTGCCGTGATGAAAAGGAAAACTCGGGCCCAGAACTCGACTACAGCGAAACCTCGAATCCGTATAGACTGAATAAATCACGATGAAACATACGATTACATTGATTCCCGGAGACGGGATCGGAGTAGAAGTATCCAAAGCGGTCCAGCAAATCATTGCCGCCGCCGGCGTCGATATCTGCTGGGAGACGACGGAAGCCCGCGGCGATCTTGAGCGCCGCGGCATCGACTTCATGCAATCCGGCGTCGTCGAATCCATCCGCAAGAATGGCGTCGCGTTAAAAGGTCCCCTCACGACGGCCGTAGCCTCCGGCCCGCCCAGCATCAACGTCGGTCTGCGAAAAGCGCTCGACCTCTATGCCAACGTTCGCCCGGTCAAGAATCTTGACGGAGTGCAGGCGCGCTTCCGCAATGTGGACCTGGTCTTGATCCGCGAGAATACCGAAGATCTCTACGCCGGCCTCGAACACGAAGTCGTCCCCGGCGTCGTCGAGAGCCTCAAAATCATCACCGAGCGCGCCTCCACGCGCATCGCCCGGTTTGCCTTCGAATTCGCGCGCAAGCACAACCGCAAAAAAATTCACGCCATCCACAAAGCTAACATCATGAAGATGTCGGACGGCCTGTTCCTCACCTCCATCCGCGCCGTTGCAAAAGAATTCCCGGAGATCGAATACAAGGAACTCATCATCGACAACGCCTGCATGCAGATGGTCCTCAACCCGCACCAGTTCGACATGCTCCTTCTGACCAATCTCTACGGCGACATCATGAGCGACCTCGCTGCGGGCCTCGTCGGCGGCCTGGGCGTCGTCCCGAGCGGCAATATCGGCAAGGATGCCGCGATCTTCGAGGCCGTCCACGGGACCGCGCCGGACATCGCCGGGAAAGGCATCGCGAATCCGACCGCTCTCCTGATGAGCGCCATCATGATGCTCGACCATATCGGCGAGTCCGCCGCCGCGCGCCGCATCGAAGCCGCGCTGTACGACGTCTATCACCAGGCCAAATCGCTGACCAAAGACGTCGGCGGAAACGCCACCACCGCGGAGTTCACGCAGGCTATTATCGACGCGCTCCGAAAGTAACCCGAAGTGCTACGGGAACCGAAACGTGTCCGGCTGCGTCCATATTGTGGTAACCAACACCTGCGCAAGAAAGCTTCTGCATCATCTAAAGTTTTGGTAGTCTCCTGACCGGCTCGTGCGTTTGTGCGCGCCGTCACGCGGGGGCAATGGGAGAGGGGGAATGGAAAGAATGTCTTCGAACACAAGTAGGCGAGCGAACTCTGGCAGGTTGACCAAGCTCGGGATCCTGATCGTGGCGTGCGCCTTCGTGGTAGCGCTTTCGATGGTGGGAACCGCGCCGTCGTCGGCAGACATGGGAAATCCGATGGTGCTCGGTATGGCGTTCGACGGCCACCAGGTGTCGAATCTCGATAATACGATCAAGTACTACGAGACGATCGATTTTCACGTGAAGAGCAAGACGGACTGGCACGTCGACAAAGAGCTGAACAAGCTCGGCAACACGCCCGGCGCCGAGTCGCGCCAGGCCGTGATGGAAACGCTCAGCTCGGTTTCCGACACGCCGTTCGACATTGTTTTCACGGAGTATCGCGGCATCGACCGCAAGAATTGGAGCAACCTCGGTTTGGGCGATCTGCTTTCCGGCCACCTGGACCTCACGGTGATGGACGATTGCCAGATCGACATGGACAAACTCAAGGCCATCGGCATGCTCAAAGAAGTGCAGATGAACATGCCCGGAGGGGGTGGCGGTGCGAACGGTCCCCGCCGTTTCGCCTTCGTACAGGATCCCGACGGCTGGTTCGTCGAGTTCTTCGCAATCATGAAGCCCGCTCCCGGCGCTCCTCCGGAGGGTCCGAAAGTTTCGAATTCCAGCGCGACGATGCAGAATATCGAGCGTCTCGGCAAACAGATCGGCTTCAATCACATCGGCCTCGATGTGAAGGACATGGCCAAGGCCGTGGGCTTCTACCAAGGCGTGCTCGGCGGGGATTATCCTCCGCTCGCGCCTCCGGCGCCTCCGGCGGGTGCCGCTGCGGGCGGGCCGGCTGGCGGGCGCGCCGCTCCGCGCATGAACATGATGAACGGCTGGTTCCCGCAGGCCGGAACGGACAAGAACGTCCGGCTTGAACTGATCGGGGAGCCTGGGACCACGATTCCCGACGAGCACTTCCAGGATATCAACGTGAACTACGTGGGCTTCCAGGTGACCGATATCGACGCGGTTTACGCGAAGGCGAAGGCCAACGGGGCGATCACGGTGACGGACGGCGGCATCATGAAAGTGAAAGACGGCCGCGCGGTGATCATTCGCGACCCGGACGTCGGCGGCTTCGTCGAGCTCTGGCAGCCGAAAGAGTAGCGCGGCCCCGCCTCATCCAATTCTGTCAGGCGGCTGATGCTCTCATCGGCCGCCTTCGCTTCCCCGAAAGGCCGCGCGCTACTCTTCTTTGATGGGTTCCATCGTGTGGACGGCAATGGTGTTCGTCTGAGGGTCCAGCACGCCGGTAATCTTCACTTTCTGCCCGGCGTTCTTTTCGGCAAGCTCTTGATTATCGAGCTTGTACACCTTTTCCTTCACTTCGAGGACATACACGCCGCCCAGGTTCTTGACGCAGTACCGCGCGCAATCTGCCGCGGTCGTGCCAACACCCGATTTCTTCAGCATTTCCGCGTGGGAACGGCTGAGCGAGTGCACGTTCAACGCGCACTGCGAGTCGCCGATTTCGCCTCTGAATATCTGCTCCCGCCCGCCGCCGGCCATGCAGATCAGACAAGCCGCAACCACGAGTCCCAGAATTGCCGGCCGCTTGCCATTTATGGACATCGCGTCTTTCCCCCACGTATTAGAACGACCGTCGGCGGCCTTTTCATCCGCCCGGCAGCGCTAACTCTTAGGGCAGTACCACAAACTTCATATGCATGCCCTCGTGCTCGCTGCTGCAGATTACAGTGCATACCACGACGTATTCGCCAGGCTCCGCTGGCGCCGTCACCGCAAATTCGTGAGTTCCGGGCGTCAACTCGAAATCCCACCCCGGAACTCGCGATCGGTCTTTGGCCCTCAGCAACGCGAATCCGTGTACCGCCCCGTTTCGGTTGTGATCTTTCGCCTTCACGGCCGTGATCCGCAGCGTAATCGGCTCACCCGCGCGAACCGTGATGATCGGGTCCTTTTGCCCCGCAATCTTGTAGCGGCTATCGTGGTCCGCTAGCACCTCGATCAACTGCGGACTCTGGCAGCGCCCAATCTGCGGAATCAGCGCCAGAGCCAGAATCGCCGCTCTTCTCGCCACTCCCGTACGGACCCATTGAAGACCGCTCCCTGCGGCCATTCTCCGCCCCTACTGCGTCAAGTAACGCAGAATCAGCCGCATATCGTCGTCGGTGATCGTTGCCCGGACGCGCATGTGGCGTACGACCGTGGCCATCATCCGAGGTGGGAAATGATGCGGCGATTGGTGGCATCGCCCGCAGTTGGTGGCGAACCTTTTCTCCCCCTCGATCAGCATCGACTCTTCTTCTCGAACGGCGGGTGCGGCTCCAGAATTCGCGCTGGGCGCCGCGGGAGTCGCTTTGGATGCTCCCGATGCGGATGGAACCGGAGTCGCGGTGGGAGCAGAAGCAGCAGTCGAAGATCCAGCGTGCGGAGAAGGTGCAGGCAACACGACAGCGGGTGTTGCGGCCGCGTCGCCTTGCTGTCCGCGCGCGGAAGCGCCGAGCAGCAGCATTCCCACAGTTATGATCAGCGGACGAGATATGATCCGTCGCCGTGTCATCGAATGTCTCCGTGGCCTACTGGAACTACGAACCGGTACGTCAATCCCACATTCCAGATGTTCATGTTTCCGCCTTGCGGCGCGAACTGCCGGCCGTAGCTGCTCACAAACCGGAAGTCATCGCGAAAGTAGTAGTTCAGCCCGAACTCGAACAGCCGCGTGTTCACCGTCGGCAGATTGCTGTTTGGCACGACGCCCGTGAAGTACTGCTGCATTCGCCCTACCACCTGAACGTGCCGCAATTCGTTCTGCCACACCGGGACCTGGCTGAGTTTGTAGGCCGATTCCACCCAGTATCCGCTGCCCGTGTCCGCGCGGGCGTATTCCGCGCGAATATCGAACGGCAACGGCCGCGGCTGCCACGCGGCGTGAAACCCAAAAGCATTCGAGCGGTCGCCCTGCAACAGATGTTGGAACGACCCTCCTACCTCGAGCCGCGGGCCCGTCAGGAAAATTCCCGCCCGCATTCCGGCCATACGTTGGGAATCCAGAGGAGTGTCCGTGCTCAGCGTCGAGAAGTACGTCGCGTAGTTGATCTCCATCCCGGGAGTCGCGTCGAACCCGCCGCGCACCATTGCGCCCGTGCCCGCGCCGCTTGGCCCAGTCGAGATTGGCAGAATCAACGGATCGGTCTGCAGATCGCGAATCCAGACTGGATACAGGCGCTCGTTGAAGATTCCGAACGGCGTCACGTATCTTCCGACCGTCACCGTCATGTAGGGGTTTGCGATGTAGTCCAGCTGGAGGTAATCGACTTCCTTCTGGAGGCTGCCCTTGTATCCGCTTTCGCCCGGCACGGGAGCTAAGTTGATCTCGAAGGTCTCGCGGTCTTCGATCAGCCAGTTCTGTCCCAGCGGGATCAGGACCACCGGCGCTACCAGCGGGTGAACGTTCTGAGTTCCGCCGTCAATGAACGAGTTGTACGCCACGCCCGCCGACAGAATCGGAACCGGACTGATTGCCTCAGTGCTTGTCTCCTGCGGTGGGTCTGGATCGGTCGTGGCCGATTGGCCTTTTGCGGTGGAAGCGCAAACGAACGTCGCAACTGCTGCCAGTAGGCGCGCCCAGCGATAGGCGCCCGCCCTTGAACGTGCGAATCCCATCTTTTCCCCCGATTCCCGGCGAACTTTCAGGGGCCCGTTTTCCCTGGATTCAAGTTTCTTTGGGTACTAGAACCATGTCAACGAGAAGCCGGGAGTCTGTTCCACCTTGGCACTAGTAACCTCGAAATAACCACCAAGTGCCCCATTTCTAGCAGTGTCTGGGTTCGGCGAGGCCACGCTCGGTTGCGCGGGGTGTGCGTTCGGCCCCCCGGCCGGCCGCGCGTACAGTAGACGATTGGCTACGTTGGCAACGACTTCTGGGACTGGCTTCCCCACCCGTTGCTAGACTCGCTTCCAGAGCCGACAAATGGCAAGCACGCCCTTCAAGACGGTCTATCGAGTCGTCAGCTGGTTGAGCCTTGCCGGCTTTCTGCTAATCGCGGCGCTCATTCTAAGGAAGTCCGCTCCGCCCCGAGTGGCAGTTGACCCTGCGGCAGCCGCCCGCGTCGCGCAGAAATTCGCGGCAGCGGACGAAGCGAAGGCCGCGGGACAATCCGCCCAAGCCGTCACGCTGGACCGCACCGAGCTGAACTCGTACCTCGCGAAGAACCTTCAGGTGGAAGGCTCGGCTCCGGCCGCCCCGCAGCCGCCTCCGGCTAGCGCACCGGCATCTCCTGAACCCTCGAGCGGCGCGCAATCCAGCGATCCCGGTCCCTCGCTTCCCGATAGCGCGACACTCGAAGAAGTGCAGTCGTCCGTGAAAGACGTGAAAGTCGACATGGATGGTGATCTCGTGAAGGCCTACGTGGTCTTCGACTTCCACGGCAAAGATCTGTCGCTCGAGCTCGATGGTCACCTCGGATCGCAAGACGGTTATCTCAGGTTCGAGCCGGTGGCCGGCAAACTCGGCTCGATGCCGCTGCCTCAATCGATCCTTCAGGCCACTGTCGACAAGATGATGGCCTCGCCTGAAAACCGCGAGAAGCTGCGCCTGCCCGACGACGTAAGCGGCGTTCAAATCGTCAACGGCCAGGCCGTCGTCTCCTACAAGTGAGCATCCGATCAGGATGCTCATCCCGAGGGAGCAACGCGACCGAGGGCTCTCTCTTCTGTCTTGTCCCTGAATAGCCTACGAGGCAAAACCCTTCGGCAGGATCGGCGTGTACGCGATGTAGAGCAGCCAGTAAACGACCACGCCGGTTACGGAGACGTAGAGCCAGAGCGGCAGCGTCCAGCGGGCGATGGCGCGGTGGCGGTCGAAGCGTTCGCGCAGGGCGCGCGAAAGCGTGATCAGCACGAGCGGCACGATCACGATCGCCAGAGTGGTGTGCGAGATGAGGATCGCGAAATAGACAGGCCGAATCCAGCCCTGCCCTCCGAATCGAATGATCCCCGCGTGGAAGTGAAAGTAGAGATACAGAATCAGAAACACCGCGGAGCAGAAAAACGCCGTGATCATGCAGACGCGGTGCGCCTGAATCTTCCGCTGCTTGATGAACGCAAAACCGAGCAGCAAGAAAACCGTGCATGCGCCGTTCAGCCCAGCGTTCACGGCAGGCAGCGACGCGAGGCTCACGGGAGCCTCATCGGATCGTCAACTTGTCGAGGATGAGCCACACGAGCAGCAGAGGAATGTGCGCGACGGTAGCGTGCATCAGCCATTTCGCCCGCGCGTTGCTGCGCGAGCGGTTGGCCCACAGCCCGACCTGCAGCAGCACCATCCCCAGCAGCAGCGCCCCGAAGAAATACCAGATTCCCGCCATCCCGATCACGGTCGGAAGCGCGCTCACCCACACCAGCACCGCCGACGCCATCACGATTTGCCGAAACGTCGCGTGGCCCTTGGGATCGACCGTTGGCAGCATCTTGATTCCGGCGCGCGCGTAATCCTCGCGGTACATCCACGCGATCGCCATGAAGTGCGGAAACTGCCAGACGAAAAGAATCGCGAAGAGCACCCAGCCGCCGAGCGAAAGCGTCCCCCGCGCGGCGGCCCAGCCGATCATCGGCGGCAGCGCGCCGGGAATTGCTCCCACCGCGGTTGAAAGAGTGGTGCGCGTCTTGAGCGGCGTATAGAGGCCGAGGTAGAGCACCGTCGTGGTGAGCGCCACCAGCGCGGAAAGCATGTTGACGGCGAACGCGAGCCAGGCCGCGCCGATCACGATGCCGGCGACGCCGAACGCGAGCACTTCGCGCGGCTGCAACTGCCCCGAGGGCAGCGGCCGCGACGCCGTCCGGCGCATCACCGCGTCCATTTCGCGCTCGATGTACTGATTCAGCGCTGCTGTCCCTCCGGCGACCAGCAGCGTGCCGCCCAGCGTGTTGAACAGCCGCGCCCAATCCATCGGGCCTGTCGAGCCGAGATAGAACCCCGCAACGGTGGTGATGACGACGAGAAAGGTGACGTCCGGCTTGGTCAGCACCACGTACGCCCACGGCTTCTCCATCCCCGTAACCGTATCCACGCGCGATTCGTTCATCGCAGGGCCCCTGCCCCTTCGGGCGATTGCACGGAGCGCGCCTCCGCCGAACCGGGAATCAAGCGGAAGGCCGTCAGCATCAACAGCGCGGACGCAGCCAACACCAGCGCGCCGCCAAGCACGTGCGCCACCGTGAGCGTCACAAACAGCACCGTAGGCTGCGGAGATTCCGGCGCAATCACTCTCACCGCGTACCACGCGGCAAAACCCAGCAAGATCTGGAGCCCGAAAAACGAGTGCAGGAAGATCGTGCTGCGGCGCAGATCGCGGTTCTCGCGGAAACGCTTCTTCGCGGCGCGTCCGGTCCAAACCACCAGGATCGTCACCACGCCCGCGCCCACCAGATGCGGATCGATGCCGAATGCTCCGTGGCGAAACGCGGCGCCAAGAATCAGTTGCGCCAGAATCGTAAGGGTCGTCAGCACGGTCAGCGTGCGCAGGCCCGGCGATTTCGTGTCCTGCAGGCGAGGGAGGTCTTTCTCCCACCACGGGCTGAGATAGAGTGAAAGCCCCACCACCGTGATGAAGAAGATTTGCGCGAGCGTGGCGTGCGCCGTCGCGGAAAGCATCGGATGGATTTCCTCAACGCGCAGCGCCCCGAGTCCCGCCTGCGCGAGGACCAGAACCAGCGCGCTCCAGCCGAGGGTCTTGGCAAGCGGCCTGACTTTCGCGAATGTGAGCCAAACCGCCAGAACCAGCGTCAGAATCGCGACGATTCCCGCGACCACGCGGTGCGTGTACTCGAACCTGATTCCTCCGACGAGCGGCGGTATCAGCCTGCCGTAAGCGAGCGGCCAATCAGGGACGGAATCGCCCGCGTCGTTGTTGGTGACGAGCGCGCCCGCCATCAGCAGCAGGACCGTGCAGCCCGCCGTCAGCATCGCCAGACGGTACGGGCCGCGTGAGGTCTGAGTGGAGTTTTCCGCCATCACTGGAAATGAGGACCTCTCATTTTAGGTATCGAGGTCCCAAAAGGCAAAGCGTTTGTCGCAGAGATAGAAGGTTCGCTGCTAGGCCACTCCGCCTAGTTCCGAGAGCGCCAATTCGAGAGCATCGATCGTGTTTCGATCAGGCGGCCCCCCCTTAAACGATTTCACTGTCTTTAGGGCCCTGCTGACTGCGCTTCGGAGTTCGCGCTCCGCGCTACGCGCGTACAGCCTCACAGCGGCTAGCAGAGCCAAGCTGGCGTGAAAAAATACGAACGGTTGCTCCTCACTCATCCTGTCCGCAAGCCACTCAAGACAATGGAGAGATGGGCTAAGCTGCAAAATGGTGATCGCTGCCAAACGTTTGCCTGGAGAGTCGCTAGCATCAAGGAACTCTGAGAGAAGCGGCTTCGCGGCAAGTGCAAGCGTCCGCATTTTCGCAACGATGGCGTTCATGACACGGGTCCGTTCAGGCCCCGGCTTCATGTCCGATCGCGTTGCTTCATACTCGTGCGCGAATTCAAGCATCTTGGCGCGGATCGTAGGTAGTTCCGACTCGGTCACGAGCCGACTCACGCGATCAGCGGCGGCCAACTCCTCTTTGGGGACCTCGCGGCCCGGTGGACTAATTTCAGCGTGTGCAGCGCTGCGGTCGACTTCAACGTCGATGATGTCGCCCAGCCTTATTCTTTTTGAAGATTGGACCATGCCGGTGAGCGCCACTAGTAAACCAGCTAGAGATTTCCTTTGGGTGACGATCAAAATGCCGAAAACTGTTGGCCAAGCTATCGCGGCAAGTAACTCGGAAAGTGCCTTCACATCATCAGAGAGCGGAGAGACAGTAGCGGCACCGCTCTCAAGCTTCACAGTAAACGTTCGATCCGAAGTTCCGGAGCTCGGCGGTGCCGTCTGATTCGCCGCCAGCAGTCCGGCAAGGGCGATCATGGTGACCGCGACGAGTTTCATGGCCCGGTATGGTATCAAGGAATTAACAATTGCGCATCGACGTCACCGGACCTGCCCATTCGTACAGTCCTATAACCGTCCTTATTGTTTCTTGCCGCGCGCTTCACAACGTGCCAGCCTGAATGTGTACATCGGGGCGTTTTCAGCCCCGCCGGAGAAGCAACATGTATTTGGTTGTCCAAACAGACGCCGCATCACCCATCGCACTAAATCCTCGCACCAACACCCCCTGCCGCGCCGAAGCCCAATGGGCGAAGGCAGGCCCCCGAAAGAGAGACCTCCATGACATCCGATCCCACTCAGCTCGCCCCCGCTCGCCCCGACGAAGGAAGGGCACGCTTTTACGGATTTGCCCGCACCAGAACTTCTGCTGAGAATCTCACAGCGCTGACGCCACTCGGCAGCGACAGTTCGTCCATCAGCGGTCCCGTTGGGGACGGTCAAATCATCGACGTCATCGCCGCCCTGCCAGTTCCTGAAGCGCCGCCTCCCGCAAATTCCCGGCGCTCTCGAAAAAAATCCCGCTCCAAGCGCAAAGCCTCCCGCACGCGCCGTCGAACTGCGAAAACCGCCCCTGAACCATCAACGCGTCTCTCTCGCTTGGAACTTCATCAAGCGCACTGCGGCATCTGCGGCGATGAGCTGCAAGAGGAAATCGACGAACGCTTCGTCAACTGGGACTGCGTCAGCCAGATCGCCAACGATTACGAAATCGACCGCAGCGCCCTCTACCGCCACGCACACGCCACCGGCCTGTTTCCCCGGCGCGACCGCAATATCCGCCGCGCGCTCGGCCACATTATCCACGAAGCCAGCCGCGTCGACGTCACCGCCGACTCTGTTGTGCGCGCCGTTAAAGTGCTCGCGCACATCAACGCGCGCGGCGAGTGGGTCAACCCGCCGACCCGCGTCGTTTTCAGTTCCACTGTGGCTCGCCCGCCGAAACCGCCACGCGCAAAAGCGGAATTAAGTGGGACACCGTCGCACTTAATTTCGAGCCCAAATCCATGAAAACAAAAGGGAGAGCGCCCAAAGAAGTGGGACACTTTTTCGCTGCCCCAAAATCGAAGCTTTTCGGCCTCGAAGGGCCGCCGTTTCTGAGACGTGATCGTAGCGCCGGGGTCTTCAGCCCGGCATGCTTCCGCGCTTCGGCTATGCGGCCTCCGCGCTGGCCTGCGGCAGCAAGGAACTCCGGTCCGCCGCTCGTGATCGGCAGGGCTGCAAGCCCTGCCCTTCCACCCGGTGGAAGCGTGTCCCTTCGCCGCGCACCGATGAAAAAGTTGCGGGCATCGGCTTCGATCGCAACGAAGCCGGTGCTCGCAGAGAGGAAGCCAGGGACTCGAAGCCAGTTACTTGCCCGGGATGTAGCTCAGATCGGGCCGGAACTGGAGGATGTCGGTGTACTCGCTCTCGATCGCTCCTTCGACGCGGTCGTAAACCGAGTCGCCCTCACCCGGGCCGAACGCGTCGCGAAGCATGTCGTGAAACGGCTTGACGCCGGGCTGGTCCTCGAAGTCCGCCCAATTCGCGTGCGGCTCGGCCAGCACGAACGTGCCCAGATAGCCGCCGTTCACCAACTGGTAGAACTCGTAGTGAACCGGCCACTTCGTCTTCGCGACAGCTTCGGAGACTTTCCCCAAAGCCGCTCGAAAGTCGGCGATTTTATCGCGGCGAACGCGGAACGTAACTATTTCCGAAAATTTCGACGGGCCGGTCGAAGCGGTGTCCGGATTGCTGAGCTTCGGCAGAAACTCGTAATAGCGGTCGGTGACCGACTGCACGTAGGCGCCGACCACTTTGTTGAATTCATCGGTGTCGGCCTGGTCGGGAATGGCCGGCTTGTCGAAGTCCGCCCAATGCCAGCCGAGGCGGGC